>Ga0207773_100005_pt1 | contig 286880 bp, 240 predicted proteins | sample TtaePargueraPR_2_FD_187281 | JGI IMG/M metagenome (GOLD analysis project Ga0207773, IMG submission 187281) | Aerobic enrichment media microbial communities from Bioluminiscent Bay, La Parguera, Puerto Rico - Tt and M1 (3) (SPAdes) | ecosystem: Environmental > Aquatic > Marine > Unclassified ... | reverse complement strand
GACGTAGATATTGTTAAACTCTTGCATGACCTGCCCCCTCGATGTGGCTCTGTGTTTAGGGTTATTTCCAGCCTCCAAACATAACCCACGATGTCGAGGCTGGGCAGGTCAATCCATGATGTCTACACGCCCAGCGGCGGTACCTCGCGTCCCAGGCGGCGGTAGAACTCCGCCACGAAGCTATCCAGCTCGCCGGCGGCGATGGCGTCGCGCAGCCCCTGCATCAGGCGCTGGTAGTGGCGCAGGTTGTGGATGGTGTTCAACTGGGCGCCGAGAATCTCGCCGCAGCGGTCCAGGTGGTGCAGGTAGGCGCGGGAGAAATGCTCGCAGGTGTAGCAGTCGCAGCCCTCCTCCAGCGGCCTGGTGTCGTGGCGATGCGCGGCATTGCGGATCTTGACCACTCCCCCGGCGGTGAACAGGTGGCCGTTGCGCGCGTTGCGGGTGGGCATCACGCAGTCGAACATATCCACGCCGCGGCGCACCGCCTCGACGATATCCTCCGGTTTACCCACCCCCATCAGGTAGCGCGGCCTGTCCGCCGGCATCCTGTCGGCCAGATGATCGAGCACCTTGATCATCTCCTCCTTCGGCTCGCCCACGGAAAGGCCGCCGATGGCGTAGCCGTCAAAACCGATATCGGTCAGCCCGCGCAGGGAGATATCGCGCAGTTCCGGGTACATGCCCCCCTGCACTATGCCGAACAGCGCCGAGGGGCTGTCGCCGTGGGCCCGTTTGGAGCGCTCCGCCCAGCGCAGGGACAATTCCATGGACTTGCGCGCCTCGTCGGGCGTGGCCGGATAGGGAGTACATTCGTCGAAGATCATCACGATGTCCGAGCCCAGCGCCCGCTGTACCCCCATGGACTCCTCCGGCCCCATGAACACCTTGGCGCCATCGATGGGAGAGCGAAAGGAAACGCCCTCCTCGGTGATCTTGCGCAGGTCGCCGAGGCTGAATACCTGGAAGCCGCCGGAATCAGTCAGGATGGGCCCGGACCATTGCATAAAGTCGTGCAGGTCGCCGTGTTCTTCGATCACCTTTGTGCCCGGGCGCAACATCAGGTGGAAGGTGTTTCCGAGCACGATCTGCGCCCCAATGGCCTCCAGATCCCGCGGCAACATACCCTTGACGGTGCCGTAGGTGCCCACGGGCATAAACGCCGGCGTCTCCACCACACCGCGGGGAAAGCGCAAGCGCCCGCGGCGGGCTACACCGTCGGTGGTGTCCAATTCAAACTGCATAAAGCACTGGCGGTTCAACGGAAACTCCTGAATTTAGTCGGGACTCGGGAAAAAGTGTGATGCGAAGGCCCTGCTGCCGGGGGCCTTTTGCGGGACCTTATGAGGCAGGGACGCCGATTAGAGCCTACAGGGATGTATTCACGGCGTGTCCCGCAAAAAGCCCCCGGCAGCAGGGCCGCCACGGACCACCGACGAGGCTCAGGTTCAGGAATCCGGGGGAGGAGGTCCATCACCAGCCGCTCACATCCGGATTGCGGCTGATCAGCATCGCATCCCCGTAGCTGAAGAAGCGGTACCGCTCCCGCACCGCCTCCCGGTAGGCGTGCATCGCCTGCTCGTAGCCGGCAAAGGCACTCACCAGCATCAGCAGCGTGGACTCCGGCAGGTGAAAGTTGGTAATCAGTCGGTCCACCACCCGGAATTCGTAGCCCGGGTAGATAAAGATATCCGTCTCCCCCACCGTCGGCCGCAGCGCACCGTCGGCAGCGGCCGTCTCCAGTGCCCGCACACTGGTGGTGCCCACCGCGATCACCTTTCCGCCGCGGGCGCGGCAGTCGGCCACCGCGCGGCACACGGACTCCGGCACGTTCAACACCTCGCTGTGCATCCGGTGCGCGAAGATATCGTCCACCCGCACCGGCTGGAAAGTGCCCGCGCCCACATGCAGGGTCACGAAGGCGGTCTCCACCCCCTTGCGACGCAACGCATCCAGCATCGCCTCGTCGAAGTGCAGCCCGGCCGTCGGCGCCGCCACGGCGCCGGCCTCGCGGCTGTAGACGGTCTGGTAGCGCTCCCGGTCCTCGTCCTCGTCGGGCCTGTCGATATAGGGCGGCAGCGGCATATGGCCGAGGCGCTCCAGTACCGGCAAGACCCCCTCCCGGGGGAACTGCAGCTCGAACAGCGCCTCGTGGCGCGCCAGCATTTCCAGGGCCGTATTGTCCTCCAGCAGTATCTCAGCGCCGGGTTTGGGGGACTTGCTGGAGCGGATATGGGCCAGCGCCCGGCGCCCGTCCAGCACCCGCTCGACCAGCATCTCCAGCCTGCCGCCGCTGGCCTTGCGCCCGAACAGCCGTGCCGGTATCACCCGGGTATCGTTAAACACCAGCAGGTCGCCGGCATCCACCAGATCGGCCAGCTCCGCGAACCGCCGGTGCTCGATGGCGCCGCTGGGGCCATCCAGGCACAGCAGGCGGCTGCCGCGGCGCTCCTCGGCGGGCGCGCGGGCGATCAGTTCATCGGGCAGGTCGAAGTGGAAATCCTGGCGGCGCATGGCATCAGTCTAGGCGGTCAGCGGTTTGGGTAAGAAGGGCGCGAAGAGTAACGGAAAGCCGCCCCGCCGCCAAATCCGGTTGACCGGCAAGCACCCATCGCTATAATCGACCTCCCTATCGAGGCACCCGAACACACAGCCTCGAGCCGCTGCCAGAGTGGTGAAATTGGTAGACACGACGGATTCAAAATCCGTTGGGGTAAAACCCGTGCCGGTTCGAGTCCGGCCTCTGGTACCATTTTTAAAAAGCCCGCATTTGCGGGCTTTTTTAGTTTCGACGTCGGCACCGCGGAAAGCCGCGCCCACATCCTGCAATCGCGACAAGCAAAAAATCAATCACGTTTTATCAGGCCAATCGATTTTTCTTTTGGGGGCGGCCAACTCCTCTTTTTATTGCTGCGCCACGACTTGTGCGGAAGCACGCAGCGTCAAAACAGACAGCCCCAACGCCACCAGCGCGCAAACCGCAATACTCGCCACCAGCGGCAGCGGCGTGCCGTCGAACACCAGGCTGACGATCACTATCCCCGCGGCGCCCTGCAGCATCTGCAGGGCGCCGCCCAGGGCGGCGGCGGTGCCGGCGATGGGGCCGTGGTCCTCCAGGGACAACACCATCGCGGTGGGAATCACCAGGCCCAGGAAGGCATTGGTCACAAACAGCAGGCCGACCAACAATGCGAAGGCGCCGAAGCCGGCGGCCACGACCCCGAACAGCAGGCAGGCCCCGGTGGCAAAGCCGGCCACCGCCCACTTGACCACCGCCACGGAGCCGAAGCGCTCACCGAAGTTGGCGGCAAACTGGCTGGCTGCGAAAAAGCCCAGGGCGTTCAGGGCGAACGCGAGGCTGAACTGGGTGGGCGTCAGGCCGTAGTGGCCGGTGTAAATAAAAGAGGCGGTGGAGATAAAAATGAAGAAGCTCGACATGCCCATGCCGCCGATCAGTGTCAACCCCATAAACCCCGGGTCGCGCAGCAGGACGGCAAAGGCGCCGGTCATGGCGCTGAACCTGAAGGGCACCCGGTCCTCGGGTTTCAGGGTCTCCGGCAGCCCCACCCCGGTGAGCACCAGGCTGGCGATGGTCGCGAGCGCCACGGCGATAAACACCGAGGGCCAGCCGAAGGGCCCGATCAGGGCGCTGCCGGCCAGCGGCGCCAGCATCGGCGAGATGGAGATCACCAGCATGACCGTGGTCATCAGGCGGGTGGCCTCGGTACCGGTGTAGCGGTCGCGGATCACCGCGCGGGGAATGGACATCACCGAGGCGGCGCCCACGCCCTGCACGAAGCGCAATGCGATCAGCCACTCGATGCTGGGCGCGAGGGCGCAGCCGATGGACGCGGCGGCGAAGAGCACCAGGCCGAAGTACAACGGCGGCTTGCGCCCGAACATATCCGAGGCGGGGCCGTAGAACAGCTGGCAGACACCGAAGGCGACGAAGTAGGACATCAGCGTGTACTGGGTGGCCTCCACCGGCGCCCCGAGACTGTCGGCAATCGCCGGCAGGGCCGGCAGGTACATATCGATCGCGAAGGGGCCCACGCAGCTCAAGAGCCCCAGAATCAGCGCCATCCTGACCAGATCTGGCTTCATAACCAACTTCCAATGCATTTGCGAATAATGACCCGGGCACACTTACCCAAGGAGGGGCGGCCATTCTAGCAGGACAGGCAGTGCTACCAACCCCGCCTTTGGAGTCATTTTTTCCCGGCCAGACTTGCAGAAACAGGTGATCGCCATGCCCGGCGGACTCAGTATTTCCAGTACCGCTGCATTTTCAGGAACATGAAGGACGCCGTCCAGGTGATCATCATCAGCCCGGTCAGCGCCTCCAGGCCAGCGGTAAAGCGCAGGTGGCCGAGGGGCTCTATATCGCCGAACCCCAACGAGGTATAGGTGGTGAAGGAAAAGTAGGCGCAATCGATCAGGCTGCCGTCGAAGTTGCCCTCGAGAGTCTCGAAATAGTCCGAGTGGACCATAAAGAAATAACCGAGGGCAAACAGCCAGATCTCCACAATGTGCGCGAACATTGCACCGAAGACGCCCACCAGCACCGCCGTATTGCGCCGCAACGACAGTTTTTGCCCCAGGCGAAACAGGCCGTTGAGCGCCTCGTGATGAATCACCACCGTCACGGCCACGAGCAGTCCATTGAGCAGGAAGGCGATCAGCATCAGCGCCGACCCTGGAAGAATTCCCGGACCAGGGCCCCGGCCTCCTCCGCCAGCACACCGCCCTCCACCGCCATCTTGTGATTAAAAAAATCCGCTTCGCCCAGCTTCAATTGGCTCTGCACCGCGCCGGCGCGGGGCTCGGCGGCGCCGTACACCAGCCGGCCCACGCGCGCGTGCACCATGGCACCGAAACACATGGTGCAGGGCTCGATGGTCACGTACAGGGTGGACTGTGGCAGGCGGTAATTCCGCCTCTGCTCCGCCGCGCGGCGCAGGGCGATGATCTCCGCGTGGGCGCTGGGGTCGCAGTTGCCGATGGGGCGGTTACTGCCCTCGCCGATGATTTTTCCCTCGCACACCAACACCGCGCCCACCGGCACCTCGCCGCGCTCACCGGCGATTTCCGCCAGTTCCAGGGCTCGGCGCATAAATCCGTAGTCTTTCGGGGTTGCCATAAGTTCTGTTCTGATTTCCAACAAATTATTTGGAATCGAGGAAGCTGTCACTGAGCTATCTAGGCCGGGTGGGGTGCCGCTTTCCGGGACTGTCTGCGAGAGGGACCTCGCGGACAAGCCTACAAGGAAGTATTCACGGCGTGTCCCGGAAAGCGGCACCCCACCCGGCCCGCCACTGAGCTCCGACAGCGCTCCCGTTATTTCTTGCTAACCAACCGGCGCAGCACAAAATCCGCCTCCAGCTCCAGGCTCTCCCGCAGCTCCAGCTCGCGGCGCACGTCGCTGTTGCCCTTCCAGGCGAAGGGCGTCATCTTCAGGAAATCCGCGATCGCCTTGCGGCCGCGCAGTGTAAACGGAAAGCAGCAGCGCATCTCCACGTCCGGCGTGAACCCCTCCACCGGCTTGGGGGGTGGGTGGTGGCGCGGCTCATCGTAGAGGGCCTCCTTCAGCGGCCACAGATGCTCGGGCCCCGGCGACACATCCAGCAGCGAACCGCCCGGGTTCAGCACCCGCCGCATCTCCGCATCCGCAGCCGGCGCGAAGACCCGCAGCAGGTGGTCGACACTGTCCCGGGCCAGCGGAAGCCCGTAGCTGCCCGCCACTACAAACTGCACCCCGGGCAGGCTCTTCGCCGCCATGCGCACCCCGGCCTTGGCGATGTCGACACCGGCCAGCGCCTGCGCCGGCCAGCCGGCCGCCTGCAAGCCGCGGGTGTAATAGCCCTCGCCGCAGCCGATATCCAGCAGCTGGCGGCCGGGCACATAGGGCAGCAGCGCGACGATTGCATCCAGCAGCGGGCGGTAGTGGCCCGCCTCGAGAAAACGCCGGCGCGCCTGCAGCATCTCCGCGGAATCGCCGGGCTCGCGGCTACGTTTGCGATTCACCGGCAGAAGGTTGACGTAGCCCTCCCGCGCGCAGTCGAAACTGTGCCGGTTGGCGCAGCGCCAGGCGCTGTCGCCGGGTTCGAGCGGCAACTGACAGACAGGGCATTGCCAGATCATTCCGTTTCCAGGACTTCCCGATGGGTTGAAAAAGTAGCGGGCTGCTTGCGCAGAATCAGGTCCGCGGCCTTCTCGGCGACGGCGATCACCGGCGCATTGATGTTGCCGCTGATCAGGGTGGGCATTATGGAGGCGTCCACCACGCGCAGTCCATCGACGCCGCGCACTTTCAGTTCCGCGTCGACCACAGCCAGTTCATCGCAGCCCATCCTGCAGGTGCCCGCGGGGTGATAGATGGTCTCCGCAAAACGGCGGACAAACCGCTTGATGGATATCCTGCTCACCAGCGCCTTGCGCGGGCTCCACCAGCGCTCGTGGTAACGCTGCAGGTCCGCAGCCAGCAGAATGTCACGGGCCATCTCGAAGCCCTCCATCATCACCGCCATATCCTCCGGGTCGCTCAGATAATTCGGTTGGATCAGCGGCAGCGCGCGCGGATCCGCGCTCGCAAGAGCAATTTCACCGCGGCTTTTCGGCCTGAGCGCACAGGCGTGCAGCGAATAGCCATAGCCGCCGGGCTTTTTCCGGCCGTGCTCGAACAACGGCGCCGCGGACAGGTGAAACTGGATATCCGGGTGTCCACCCGCGCGGCTGGAACAGGCGAAGCCGCCAGCCTCGGCCACATTGTTGGTGAGCGGGCCCCGATTGGCCAAAAGGAATTCAGGCAGGCGCAGCGCCGTCTGCACTTTGGGCCAGAAAGCATTGGAAAAAGAGATCGGCTCCGAGGCCCCCACCACCTGGGTGATATCCAGGTGGTCCTGCAGGTTCTTGCCCACGCCCGGCAGTTGCGCCTGCAATACGATACCGTGCTTTTTCAGCTCCGCTGCGGGACCTATACCGGAGAGCAATAGCAGTTGCGGCGACTGGATGGCGCCGGCGCACAGCAGTACCTCTTTGTTCGCCAGGATGCGCCTGCCGTTCAGCAGCGCCACGCCGGTGACGCGGTCGCCCTTGAACAGCAGGCGCGCAGCCTGGCTGCGGGTGAAAACGCTCAGGTTGGGCCTGTTTTTCACCGGGTGCAGATAGGCCGCGGCCGCGGAGCAGCGGCGGCCGTGCCTCTGTGTCACCTGGTAGAAGCCGACACCGTTCTGCTGGCCGCCGTTGAAATCGTGGTTGAAGCGGTGGCCGGCGGACTGGGCCGCGCGCACGAAGGCCCGCCCGGCCTCCGTCTTCCATTTCAGGTCCGATACCGCCAGCGGGCCCTGGCCGCTGTGGTAGGCGTCGCTGCCGCGTTCGTTGCCCTCCGCCAGCAGGAAATAGGGCAATAGGTCGCGCCAGCCCCAGCCGGGGTTGCCCGCCGCCTCCCAGGCGTCGTAGTCGGCGCCGCTGCCGCGGATATAAAGCATGGCGTTGATCGAACTGCTGCCGCCCAGGGTGCGCCCGCGGGGCCAGAAGAGGCGGCGCCCGTCCAGGTGCCGCTGCGGTTCGGTGTAGTGGTACAGGTTGTAGCGCCTGCCCGGTAGCAGGTAGCTGATGCCGGCCGGCATACTGATCAGCAGGCTGCGATCCGCCGGGCCCGCCTCCAGCAGGCAGACGCGGTGCTGTTCCTCGGCGCTGAGGCGGTTGGCCAACACGCAGCCGGCGGAACCGCCGCCGACGATCACATAGTCGAACACCATTTGACGGGGCATAGCGATTTCTCTTTTTTATTCCTATGGCGCAAAGACGGTACACTCGGTGGCAGCCATATCACAGGCCTGGCGGAGCCAACCCATGAGCGATTCCGAATTCAGCGATAAAAAAATACTGCGCAGCTGGCAGAGGAATGCCGCGCCCTGGATCCGGACCATAGACAGCGCCGCCATCGAAAGCCGCAAACGGGTCACGAATGCTGCAATTGTAGCCGCCGCGCTGGAGCGCCGGCCCGGCAGGCTTCTGGACGTCGGCTGCGGCGAGGGTTGGCTGGCGCGGGAACTCGCTGCCAAGGGTATCGAGGCCTGGGGCATAGACGCGGTGCCGGAACTGGTGGAGACCGCGCGGCGGCGCGCCGGGCCGCGGGAGCAGTACCGGCTGCTCAGCTACGAGGCGCTGGCGGCCGGTGAACTGCGGCAGAGGTTCGACCTGCTGGTTTGCAACTTCTCCCTGCTGGGCAGGGAGTCGGTGGAGGGACTGTTTGCGGCTACGGGAGAGCTGCTCAATCCCGGCGGGCAGCTGCTGGTGCAGACGCTGCACCCGCTGGTGGCCTGCGGCGAAAGCGACTACCGGGACGGCTGGCGGCCCGGCTCCTGGGCCGGGTTCAGCGGGGATTTTAGCGATCCGGCGCCCTGGTATTTCCGCACGCTGGAAAGCTGGGTCGGGCTGTTTCTCGGAAGCGGGCTGGAACTGGTGCAGGTGCAGGAGCCGCTGCACCCGGAGACCGGCAGGCCGGCCTCGCTGATTTTGTGCGGAAAACGATAGGAAAGCGGATGAATTGATCGCGGCCACCGGCCGCTCCTACAGGAAGCACCTGAGGAGGCACCTGCCACCCTTGCAGGAGCGGCCGGTGGCCGCGATCAGTAGCGGAATCAACGCCGCGCGGTTGCCGACTGCGGCGATGCCAGTTCCACCGCACGGCCGGCGCGGCGGCCGTCGGTGCTGCGGGCGCGCACCGCCCTCGCCCCTTCCGCCGGCGTCGCTTCGTCCAGGGGCCGCCAGCTGTCGCCGTCGAAGTACTCCAGCGGCAGGCCCGGGAAGGGCAGCGCCGCCTTCAGTTCGCCGCCCTCGATCACCGCACCGGGCACCGGCACCCGGTAGCCGACACCGCCCAGGTCCAGCTTTAGCAGTTCCTTGTTGCCCAGTGCGGCGGCAAAACCGCGCCAGTCGGCGGCCAGCGCCGGCTTGTCGACGGCACGGGTCTCGGCGGAAAACTGCTGCCCCGCCACCGGCGGCAGCTCCCACCCGGCCCGGTGCCAGGCGCGCTCCGCCAGCGCCAGCAGGCGCGGGAAGATCATGTATTCCACCTGCGCATCGGTGCGCACCACCTCGCTCCACAGTTGGCCCTGAATGCCGCGCACGCTCCGGGCGAACTCCGCCGCCGGCGCCGTCGCGGACCAGGCATTGCCGTCGCGATCGGTGGAAACTTCTGCCAGTTGAGCAGTGTTCAGGGGTGCATAGCTGAAGGTCTTCTGGGTATCGACAGAGCGCGAGGCCCAGTAGTAGCCGCTCTCCTTCGGATCCACCTCATAGGGCATATCGAAGTAGAGGAAATCCGAGTGGGACTGCACCACCTCGAAGCCCGCCCCGGCCAGGTGGGCGCTCTCGTCGCCGCCACCCCAGGCAAGCGGCGCCCAGGAATTGACATAGTTATCCCCGGTGGCCAGCACTTCACCCGCGTTGCCGATACGCTTAACGCCATCGTTCCAGGCCGCCATTGTGGGGATGCCGGCATCGGCCACCAGGCGGCTGACCCGTTTGGCGTAGAACTCACCCAATTCGTCGATGGATTCCACCGCGCCACCGGCCACCAACTTCTGGCAGGCCGGCGAATTGCTCCAGGGCTGCCGGCGCGCCTCCGCCGGCGCGTCGCCCTTCCCCGGATCTTTTCCGGGAGCGTCTTCAAAACTGCCGCCAGCGAGGATATTCACCGCCTCGTCGCCGCCAAAATGCCAACTGGCCAGTGGCGCCCCGGCGGCGTTATGCATGGCCTGCACCTCGCGGATCAGCTTGCCGACGAAGCGGTAGGTGGAATCGACGCAGGGATTGATATAGCTGTCGTCGTAGAACTGCACCGACAGGTACCGGGTGTCGTCCAGCGGGTCTATCAGGCGGTACTCGGCGGCCTTTTCGGGCGCTTCGTCCTTCAGCCGGCGATAGCGCGCCTCCATGGCCACCACCGCGGCGCGGGCGTGGGCGGGCATATCGAACTCGGGAATCACCTCGATATGGCGCGCGGCGGCGTAGCGCACTATCTCGATATAGTCGTCGACGCTGAAGAAGCCGCTACCGTGGTTGTCGGATTTGGGCCCCGAGCCCAGTTGCGGCAGCAGGCACCTTGTCTCGTTCAGGTCGAAGCAGCGCCTGCCACCCACCGCTGTCAACTCGGGTAGCCCCGGGATCTCCAGGCGCCAGCCCTCGTCGTCGGACAGGTGGAAATGGAAGCGGTTGAGCTTGTAGGCGGCCATCTGGTCCAGCAGTTTCAGCACCAGCCGCTTGCTGTGGAAATTGCGCCCCACATCCAGGAAGAGGCCGCGGTGACGGAAACGCGGCGCATCCTCCACCCGCACCCGGGCCAGGGTGCGGCTCCGCACATCCACCAGGGCCAGCAGCGATTGCAGGCCGTAGAAGGCGCCGGCCTGGTCGTGGCTGGTGATTCGCGCGTCGCGCTCGCCGATGTCCAGTTTATAGGCGCCATAAACCTCTGTGGTACCGCTGGAAGCCCTACTCGTGAAGGCCGCCGGATCTATATCCACGGTCAACGCAAAGGCCCCGGGGCCGGAGGGCGCCAGCTGCAACTGCTCCAGGCGCTGGCGGAAGGCATGCAGGCTTTTGCTGTCCAGGGGGCCGGCGTCCACGGCGATGCCGGTTCCGAGAGCCACCGGCTCGCCGGTGACTGTCGACGACAGCGGCCGGGGAATAATACGCGCGCGCCAGTCGTCGCCCCCGGCGGGCGGATCGGCACTGAAATCGGCATAGCGGCTGGCGGCGGTGGCCAGCACATTGGCGTCGGCGGCGGCGCGCTTCCAGTTGTCCGGGTGGTTGGCATTGATCGGCAGGACCAACCCGTCGATGCTGTCGCTGTCCGTGGACTCGATCACATGGGCCCGCCCCCCGCCATCGACGACGAACAGTCGCGGCATAAAGTCGGACTCGAACTGCATCCAGCTCTCGACCAGCAGGTCCAGTTCCAGGGTCTCCCCGGACGCGATACCGGTAAACCGCTCGCCGGGAACCAGCCGGTGCAAATCGCCCTTGACGTGCTCCAGCGCGAAGTCGTCCCGGTTCAGCAGGCGCAGGCTGCGGCGCACGCTGTGGAAATAGAGGGTCCAGTCGCGCCGGTCGGCGCCGATCGCCGGGCCCTCGTTGATCAGCGAGATCCGGTAGCTGGAGCAGGTGGCGCCGCTGCCGCCGGCGCGCTTGCAGTCGGCGCGCAGTGCGGCGTCCACCCCCTGGAAGTTGGTCAGCACCTCCTGGGTCACGGAGAAGTTGCGCGCAATCAGTTCCGCGGCGGAGAGTGCACTGGCCTCAGGCTGGCTGCGGCCACTGTCGGGCTGGCCGCAGGCAGACAGCAGGCCGGCGAGGGCCAGTGTCGGGAAAAAGGCAGCGCGAGTCATGGCTTTTCTCTTTATTCTCTAGTCGATAGACGCCACCATAGCGAAAAAGACAACGCTGTCAACAGATTCCGGACGTTTGCTCGTTGTCTCCTCCCGATGAGGTTGACCGAAACAGCCCGGGCTGGCGCCGCCGCCTTTAGGGTCGATGCATTAAGCGACCTAGATCAAGTTTTCATTAAAGAGTATAGGCGCCAGTTAAAGCGACAATAAAAAAACTTTTGGCGCAGCGCTGCGCACGGCCCCGGGCAGTTGAACAACAATGAGAGAAGCCAGTATTGGTGCGGTCTGCAGCGCACTGACCGGTTTTTCAGGGACCGCCCACGGATTGAGGTTGCTTCTGGCGCCAGAGTCATGAAATACAACAGGTCATTAAGGGTGAACCATAATAAATTCAAGCGGCCACCGCGGCCGTTTGGCTAAGAAACAGACACCCCGGGGTAGATCCAATGGAACTCTCAAAGGAATTCTGCAGTTTTCGATTCCTTCCCAACAAACACCTTCCTGCCGTGTTTAGTCTTCTCTTGCTTCCCGCCTCCAGTTGCTGCCTCGCCGAGGACTTGTTTATTCCCGACTCCACCAGCGCGCTGAACCTGCAGGCGGACAATGCGTTTTTCATCGACAGCGCCTTTGGCATGGATAACGAAGCCCTGTACGAGGCGGCGGAAAACCTGCGCAACAACTCCATGGGCACGGTGCAGCGGCGCCTGAACTACCAGTGGCTGCAAACACATACCAATCCGGACAAGTTCCAACCCACCACCGGCGGCAAGGCGCTCAACCAAATCCTGAAAATGGGCTGGCAGACCTATCGCGAACAGAACAGGCGCAACCTCAACAACGGCCTGCTGCGCTATACCAGCAGTCACGGCAAGATCGGAAATGCCCTGGACTACGACGTGCGCCTGTCCGATGATAAGTTCAATTTCTCGTTCGAGTATGAGTTCTAATACCGGCCCATTGCGTTCCTTTCAGCTCCAGGCTCCTGCCACAAGCCACGGTTTGTTAGAATCTCCGCCATTTAACCCTGGCGGAGATTGCCGTGAGCAATTCGGATACCCCCTCCTCTTTTAGTCAACTGCCCCGCGCGGGCGTCGGCCGGCGCCTGGCCGCGCTGGCCTACGATGCGCTGATTGTCACCGGGTTGCTGATGGTATACGGCTTTGTGGCGATGCTGGTCGCATCCGCGGTGGTGGGGCTGAACTGCCAGCCGGAGGCGCTGGACTACAATCCCTGCGTCGGCGGCCCGGTATTCCAACTGGGCGCGGTGGCAGTGATTGCCGGCTACTTTGTCTGGTCCTGGCGCGCCGCCGGCCAAACCATCGGCATGCGCGCCTGGCGCCTGCTGCTGGCCAGCCCGGACGGGGTGCAGTTGAGCTGGCGCCAGTGCGCGCTGCGCGCCCTGGTGGCGCCGCTGTCCATCGCCTGCCTGGGCCTGGGCTACTTCTGGGCCTGGACCCGCGCGGACAGGGCCAGTTGGCACGACCTGGCGTCGGGCTCTGAAGTGCGGCTGTTGCCGAAGAAGTTGTAGGTTGGTCTGAGCTCCGCGAAGCCCAACAGATGGCGCCCGGCATTATTGTTGGGCTTCGCGGAGTCCAGACCAACCTAGGCAATCACCGGGCGCGCCTCAGCAGCAGCCAGCCAACACCAAAACAGACCAGTATCGGCAATAGCACGGCGACAAACGGCGGGAAGCCGAATACCACTGACGAGGGCCCGAGCATGTCCTGCAGCGTCTGGAATACTATGCCGACGATAACGCCGGTAAATACGCGCAGGCCGGTGGTCACTTCCCGCAGCGGGCCGAAAATAAAGGAAATGGCCACCATCACCAGGCTGGCGATGGTCAGCGGCTGCAGCAGTTTTTTCCAGAACTGCAGCCAATAGCGGCTGGAATCCTCGCCCTTGCGGTCGAGGAATTTGCCATAGGACCAAAGGTTGCGCGGCGACAGGTCCGCCGGCATCGGCACCACCAGGGAGAAGAGTTCCGGGGAGATATCCGTCTGCCACTCGCTTTCCGCCGTCGTCTCGCTCAGCGCGCGTTCAGCGGTAAAGGTGGTGGCGCGACTGTTTTCCAGGATCCAGCGGTCGCCGGCAAAACGCCCGCGCTCGGAAAATTCCACCCGCTGCAACTCCTGCTCGTCGCCGAAGCGATAGCGGGTGACACCGAACAGATAGCCGTCGGGCAAGGCCGCGTTGAAGTGTACGAATTCGCCGCCGTCCCGCATCCACAACCCCTGTTCCAGGCCGCTGTCCTCCAGCTCCCCCAACGCCATGGCCTTGCGGTTTTCCGCCGTTTGGTTGGTGTGCGGGATCACGAATTCCGCCAGTACCAGCCCCAACACGATCAGCAGCATCACCGGTTTCATCACCGCCCAGGCGATACGGCCGATGGACACGCCGGCGGCGCGCATCACGGTCAGCTCGCTGGTGCCGGCCAGGGTGCCCAGCCCCACCATACAGCCCACCAGCGCCGAGAAACCCAGCTGCTCGTACACCCGCTGCGGCAGTGTCCAGGCCACGTACTGCAGCGCGTCGGCAAACTGGTAGCCGTCCTCCAGCTCGCCCAGTTGGTCGACGATGGCGAATATCACATCCAACCCGATCAGCACCATCAGCACGGCGCCGACCGCCAGCGCCACAGTACGCCCCACGTAGTTGTCGAGTTTACGCATGGCTCGCCTCCCCGGACCGGGCGCCAGTGCGCCTGCGCCACCGGCTGCGCCCGCCCAACATCAGCAGGCCGAGAATCAAAAACGGCGGGTGCACCAGCCAGATGGCCGCGGGGTTAGCGATCTTGCCATCCTCTATAGCGCCGCGCACACCCTGTAGTATGACCAGGTAGGTGATGTACAGCAGTACTGCCGGGATCATCTTCGCGTAGCGCCCCTGGCGCGGGTTGGTGCGGCTGAGCGGCACCGCCAGCACCGCCACCACCATCACCAGCACCGGCAGGCTGAAACGCCAGTGCAGGAAGGCGCGCTCCTCGGGCACGTCGCTGCGCCACAGGTCCAGGGTGGACGCCGATTCGACGCGGTCGCGCCAGCGGCTGCGGGCCTCGGGAATTTCCAGTTGCACCTCGTAGCTGGAAAACTTCATCAGGCGGTAGTCCCGCTGCCCCGGCACACCTTCGTAGCGGTAGCCGTCGCGCAGCACCAGGTAGCGCAGCCCGGTATCCGGATCTATCTGCTGCACACCCTCCCGCGCGACGGTGACGATCTGGTGGTCCGTCTCCGTCGTCCCCGCGTGCGACGAACCCAGTTCGGCGAGGAAGACATCGCGCATGGTGGACTTGTCCTCGCTGAGGGCATCGGCGTAGTAGACGGCCCTGTCCCCCTCGGTGGCGACAAATTTCTTCGGCACCAGGTGATCGAACTCGTTGCGCGACTTGTCCGCGGTGAGCAGGCCGGAGGAGCGCTCCATGCCGGTGGGCGAGAAATACAGGCTCATGGCCGCCACCACCAGCGCCACGATCAATGCCGGCGCCAGGGTGTAGAACAGCAATCGCCGCTCACTGAAGCCGCAGGCGTGCAGCACTGTCATCTCACTCTCAATATAGAGCCGACCGTAGGCGAGCAAAATGCCGACGAACAGGCCCAGCGGCAACACCAGCTCCAGAAAGCCGGGCAGGCGATAGCCCATCAGGGAAAAAAGGATATTGGCAGAGAGATCACCCGCGGCCGCCTCCGCCAGGTATTTCACAAAGCGGCCGCTCATCACCATCAGCAACAGAACAGCGCTGACTGCCAGCGTGGCGAAAAGCAGCTCGCGGCAGAGATAGCGGAAAATAATCACAGGGCGAACGAGTTCCTTGGTGACAGGATGCGGTAGATTCCGGATCAAAAAACGTGCAAGTCCTGACCGTACGGCAATCCTTCTGCTTGCGGGTTAAACTTGTGCGGCGCATTATCACCAAATTTAGTTGCGATGTCTCGAACAGCGGGGCATCGAATCCGCTTTTTAAAGGAAAAGAAATTATGCAGTTCTCTGCCAAGGTCTCCGATATCAGCAAGCAGCGCAGCGCCTGCGCCATCCTCGCCGTCGATGCCAAAAACCGCCTCAGCGCCAGTGGCAGCGCGCTGGACCAGGCCTGCGGCGGTGTCATCGGCAAACTACTCAAGCGCGGCGACCTCGGCGGCAAGCTGGCCAGCACCCTGGTGCTGAACCTGGTGGAGGGCCCGGCGGAGCGCGCGCTGCTGGTGCGCGCCGGCGAGGGCGCGCCCAGCCAGGCGGATTTCCGCAAGCTGGCCTCGGCCAGCGCCAGTGCCGCCAGGGGGTTCAAGGACGCCTGCAGCTACCTCACCGAACTGGAAGTCACCGGTGCGGACAGCACCTGGCAGGCCCAGCAACTGGCCCTGGCCGCCGGCCTCGCCGCCTACAAGTTCACCCGCTGCCTGAGCGACGCCAAGGGCTACCCACTGGCCAAATTCACCGTGCACGCACCCGAGCGCAAGCAGCTCAAGGCGATACAGCGCGGTGTCGGGATAGGCGCGGCCCAGGCCACCGGCAGCAATGTGGCGCGGGAACTCGGCAACCTGCCCGGCAATATCTGCACCCCCAGCTACCTGGCATCCGAGGCCCGCTCCCTGGCGAAACAACATGCACAACTGACCACCGCGGTGCTCGACGAGAAGAAAATGCAGTCCCTCGGTATGGGCGCCTTCCTCAGTGTCGCCAAGGGCAGCGACGAGCCACCGGCGCTGATTGCCTTGCACTATCAGGGAAATAACAGCAAAGGCGGCAAGGCGAGCGAAAAACCGGTGGTGCTGGTCGGCAAGGGCATCACCTTCGATACCGGCGGTATCAGTATCAAACCCGGCCTGCAGATGGACGAGATGAAGTTCGACATGTGCGGCGCCGCCAGTGTATTCGGCGTGATGAACGCCCTGCTGGAACTGCAACCGGCCATCAACGTGGTGGGCCTGGTGGCCGCGGCGGAGAACATGCCCAGCGGCCGCGCCAGCAAGCCCGGCGACATCGTCACCTCCATGTCCGGCAAGACCATCGAGATACTCAACACCGACGCCGAGGGCCGCCTGGTGCTCTGCGACACACTGACCTACGCCGCCAGGTACGAGCCCGAAGTGGTGATCGACATTGCCACCCTCACCGGCGCCTGCGTGATCGCACTGGGCAACCACGCCTCCGGCCTCTACGCCAACAAAGACGAACTGGCGAAAGCGCTGCTCGACGCCGGCGAGCGCACCGGCGACCGCGCCTGGCACATGCCGCTGTGGGAGGAATACCAGTCCTCGCTGGATTCCAACTTCGCCGACATACAGAATATCGGCGGCCGCGAAGCCGGTTCCGTCACCGCCGCCTGCTTCCTGTCCCGCTTCGCCGAGGATTACACCTGGGCCCACCTGGATATCGCCGGCAGCGCCTGGAACTCCGGCGCCAACAAGGGGGCCACCGGGCGGCCGGTGCCGTTGCTGGTGGAGTACCTGCTGGGGAGATGACGGGGCTCGAGAAAGAATACTGAAGCCAAATGCGAAGGCCCTAATATCTGCTTACAGGTACTCCAGACCCAATGACTCGAATAGATTTCTACGTACTCTCCTCCGACCAACCCCGGGAAGCCGATATCTTCGCCTGCCGTCTGGCGGAGAAAGCCTATCGGGCCGGCCTGCGGGTGCTGCTGGCGGTGGACGACAGGGAGCGCGCCGAGCAGTTGGACCAGTTGCTGTGGACCTTCCGCGAAGACAGCTTCCTGCCCCACGCCCCGCAGGAGGCCGCACAGGGCGCCGCGGTGGAGATCAACTGTGGCGAGGAGCCGGGCCCGCACCACGGCCTGCTGATCAACCTCCGCAGCGAGGTGCCCGACTGGTTCAGCCGCTTCGAGCGGCTGGCGGAAATCGTCGTGCAGCGGCCGGAAACGCTCGCCCGCTCGCGATCGCGCTTCAGCCACTTCCGCGATCGCGGATATCCGTTACAATCCCACAACATCCGTTAACTCTCGGTAAGCAACCACTCACCCAGTCATGTCCGGTCGAAAGAACAAACACAAACAGCGCGGACACCAGCAGCGCGGTCCCTCCACCGACCTGCTCGACGAGCTGAGTACCCTGCGCGACCTCCTCGGCAGCGACGACATCGGCGATATCCCCCTGCTCGACCGGGTCGCCGAACCCGGCAAGCCGCGGCCAGCCGTACAGGAACCCCTGGACGAAATCGACCTGCCGACCCTCTTCTCACCGATGGACGAGGAACTGCCGGACGACCAGCGGGCCGAGCTGGACGAATCCGACCGCGAGCTGCTGCGCCCCCTGCAGGACCTACCCCTTGCTGGGCGGGAGCCCTCAGCCCAATACGGAGAGCCCTCAGCCCAATACAGAGAGCCCTCAGCCCAACACGAGGAGCCCTCAGTCCTGCGAGAAGAACTCCCAGCACCACAGGAAGAACCTCCAACACCGCAAGAGAAGCCTTCGGCCCAACCACCGGCCCACCCCAAAGAAACAGACGGCGCTCCCGGGCAGGAGCAGCAGGGAGAACTGTTCAGCCAGCCGGCGGCGGGCCCGGTCAAGGAAAACCCCTTCCTGCCCGCGCATATTCGCGCGCGCCTGACCGGCGGGCGTGTGCCGAAGGTCGAAGAACAACAGCGACAGGCGCAGCAGATCGGGGAACCCCCGCCTCCGGAAGCGTCCCCCGAAGCCGCACAGCCCGCCAAAACCGGCGAGCTGGCCACGCAGGCAGCGCCGCCGGACAACCGCCGCGAAGCCGCCGCGGGGCCGGAGCCCGAAGGCAGCGACGCACGGCTTTCCGAGCCCGAAATGCTGCGCCGGCAACTGGTCGACCGCCTGGTGGCCAAACAGCTGCCGGAACTCGAGCGCCAATTGCGCGCGCGCATCGAGCGGATGCTCGACGAGCTGGAGGCCAAACACTAATCCCAGGCCCTTCGCAGTAAGCTTTATCGCTTAACTTAGCGCTTCCCTTTTGCCACCCCGACCCGGGCGGTATAATTCCCGCCTTTTTGGCGCTGCCCGGCCTCTGGCCACACTATCCTGTGCGCACAGTGCCGGCGCCCGCAGTCAGTCAACACAAGGTTTCCCCACCCGCATGGACAAGACATACCAGCCCAACGCCATAGAACAGCAGTGGTACAAGACCTGGGAAGAGAGCGGCTACTTCAAGCCCAACGGCGACACCGAAGCCAAACCCTACTGCATCATGATCCCGCCGCCGAACGTCACCGGCAGCCTGCATATGGGCCACGGTTTCCAGGAATCCATCATGGACGCGCTGATCCGCTACCACCGCATGCAGGGCGACAACACCCTCTGGCAGGTGGGCACCGACCACGCCGGCATCGCCACCCAGATGGTGGTGGAGCGGCTGCTGGCCGCGGAAGGCAAGAACCGCCACGAGCTGGGCCGCGACAAGTTCATCGACAAGGTGTGGGAGTGGAAGGAAGAGTCCGGCGGCACCATCACCCGCCAGCTGCGCCGCCTCGGCGCCAGCCCCGACTGGTCCCGCGAGCGCTTCACCATGGACGACGGCTTCTACAAGGCGGTGCAGGAAGTCTTTATCCGCCTGTACGAGGACGGCCTCATCTACCGCGGCAAACGCCTGGTGAACTGGGACCCGAAACTGCACACCGCCATCTCCGACCTGGAAGTGCTGAACGAAGAGGAGCAGGGCCACCTGTGGCACTTCCGCTACCCGCTCTCCGACGGCTCCGGCCATCTCGTGGTCGCCACCACCCGCCCGGAAACCATGCTCGGCGACACCGCCGTGGCGGTCCACCCGGAGGACGAGCGCTACAAGCACCTGATCGGCAAGACCATCAAACTGCCGCTGGCGGACCGCGAGATACCGATCATCAGCGACGACTATGTCGACAGGGAATTCGGCACCGGCTGCGTCAAGATCACCCCGGCCCACGACTTCAACGACTACGAGATGGGCCTGCGCCACAATCTCGAGATCATCAATATTCTCGACGCCGACGCCAACCTGAACGACGCCGTGCCGGCAAAATACCGCGGCATGGAGCGCTTCGCCGCCCGCTCCCAGGTGGTCGACGACCTGGATGCCCTGGGCCTGCTGGACAAAGTCGAACCGCACACCCTAAAGGTGCCCCGCGGCGATCGCTCCGGCGTGGTGATCGAGCCCTGGCTCACCGACCAGTGGTATGTGAAGACCCAGCCCCTGGCCGAGGAGGCCATAGCCGCGGTGGAGGACGGCCGCGTTGAGTTCGTGCCCAACAACTACCAGAACATGTACTTCTCCTGGATGCGCGATATCCAGGACTGGTGCATCTCCCGGCAATTGTGGTGGGGCCACCGGATTCCGGCCTGGTACGACGAGGAAGGCAATGTCTATGTCGGCCGCAGCGAACAGGAAGTACGGCAAAAACACGAACTGAGCGACGAGGTCCAACTGCGCCGGGACGAGGACGTGCTCGACACCTGGTTCTCCTCCGGCCTGTGGACCTTCGGCACCCTCGGCTGGCCGGGGGATACGCCGGAGCTGCAAAGCTTCCACCCGACCTCGGTGCTGGTCACCGGCTTCGACATCATCTTCTTCTGGGTCGCGCGCATGATGATGCTGACCCTCTACTTCAAGAGGGAAGTGCCCTTCCACACGGTGTACGTGCACGGCCTGGTGCGCGACAGCCACGGGCAGAAGATGTCCAAGTCCAAGGGCAACGTCATCGATCCCATCGACCTCATCGACGGCATCGACCTGGAATCCCTGGTTAAAAAACGCACTAGCGGCCTGATGCGCCCACAGGACGCGTCCAAAATCGAAAAGCAGACGCGCAAGGACTTCCCCGAGGGTTTCGCCGCCTTCGGTACCGACGCCCTGCGCTACACCTACTACTCCCTGGCCTCCACCGGCCGCGATATCAAGTTCGACGTGGGCCGCATCGAGGGCTTCCGCAACTTCTGCAACAAGATCTGGAACGCCTCCCGCTATGTATTGCAGAACTGCGAGGGCTTCGACTGCGGCCAGGACGGCAGCGGTGACTTCGAACTCACCCTCGCCGACCGCTGGATCATCTCCCAATTGCAGCGCACGGAAAAAACCGTGCGCGAGGCGATGGATACCTATCGCTTCGACCTGGCCTCCCAGGCCCTCTACGACTTTATCTGGGGCGAATACTGCAGCTGGTACCTGGAACTGTCCAAGCCGGTGCTCTGGGACGAGAGCGCAACCGACGCGGTGAAGAAAGGCACCCGCCGCACCCTGATCCGCGTGCTGGAAACCGTGCTGCGCCTGGCGCACCCGCTGATGCCGTTTATCACCGAGGAAATCTGGCAGCGGGTCAAGGCACTGGCGGGCGCCGCCGGCGACACCATCATGCTGCAGCCCTACCCGGAGCCCAATGAGCACCGGATCGACACACGAGCGGAGGCGGCCATCGCCTGGCTGAAGCAGGTGATCGAGGGCGTGCGCAATATCCGCGGTGAGATGAAAATCCCTGAGGCGAAGAAGATTCCACTGTTCCTGCGCAACGGTTCACACCGCGACAAGGAGCTGCTGGAGCAATCCCGCAGCCTGCTCAGCAAGCTCGCCAAACTCGAATCCATCACCTGGCTGCAAGCCGGCGAATCCGCCCCCGCCTCCGCCACCGCGCTGGCGGGCGAACTGGAACTGCTGGTGCCCATGGCCGGCCTGATCGACGTGCAGGCGGAAAGCGCGCGCCTGCAAAAGGAAATCGACAAACTGGCGAAAGAGCTCGCCCGCGTGGAGGGAAAACTGCAAAACCCCAAGTTTGTCGACAAGGCACCGGCCGAAGTGGTCGCCAAGGAAAAGGACAAGCTGGCCGATATGCAGGGCGCCCAGGCGCGCCTGAGACAGCAGTTGGAGGAAATCAGCAGGCTGTAGTGGCGTGAATACAATCCTGCAATAACGCAAAAAGGGGCTTCCGCCCCTTTTTTAATGCCCTCATAAAATCTGTGACGTCCAATATCACAGAATCCACACGCATAAAAACCATTCAACTAAGAAACAATCGTTCCTTACCCTCACTGGCGCTATCCCCGCCAAAGATTTATAAATCAGGCAATGTTTTGTTTTGTGTCGCGCGCCGAATAATTTTTGCGCCAAAGCCGCACAACAATAACAAGAAACCTGCGTCACACCACCCTCCCGCCGGAGGGCAAACTCTGTCATCAACATCGAATTCCGAGGTTCCCTTTACACCGTTGTATCAGCGATGAACCCGGGCCTTGCGCCCGCCAGCAGATCGGGGAGAAAGAAGTTGAACCACCCAACCCAGTTCGACCCTGCCATCCGTCTCGAACAACTGTGGCCACTGCTTGTCTACGGCCTCGCCGTTTTCGCACTGATCGCATTGATGCTGGGCCTTTCCTATTTCCTGGGCCAGCGCCGACGGGATGCCGCCACCGACGAGCCCTTTGAATCCGGCATCGTCTCCCAGGGCAGCGCGCGACTGCGCCTCTCCGTCACCTACTACCTGGTCGCCATCCTGTTTATCGTCTTCGACCTGGAAGCCATCTACCTGTTCGGCTGGGCCGTCGCCTTCCGCGAAGCCGGTTTGCTGGGATTTATCGAAGCGACTATTTTCATAGTGATACTGCTCGCCGGCCTGGTCTACCTGTGGCGCCTGGGCGCGCTGGACTGGGGCGGCAGGCAGAAGAGCCTGATGGAAGCCGGGGAAGATCGAAAATAAGAAACCATGCAACTGCTCACACACGTCCGATAAAAGTGCCAACGGCTGATGCGAAGGCCCTGATGCCGGGGGCCGTCTGTGAAACGGTTGCCGATAAGGCTGTTGAGCAGACGGCCACCGGCAGCAGGGCCGCCAAAGGGGTGAGTAGTTACGAAACCATTATCAAAAACCAGGGAAGTATTATGCGCTGGCAGTTAACCAAAGCGGACAACCTGATTGCGGCGAGCGGTAGGCGCACAGAGGAAGGGATTTTTTCCGAGGAAGTCAAAAAAAACATCCTGCTCACCAAACTGGAAGACCTGGTGGCCTGGGGCAGGGCCAACTCCCTCTGGCCCTTCAACTTCGGCCTCTCCTGCTGCTACGTGGAAATGGCCACCGCCTTCACCAGCCGTCACGATATCTCCCGCTTTGGCTCCGAAGTGATCCGCGCCACGCCGAGACAATCCGACCTGATCGTCATCTCCGGCACCGTATTCATAAAAATGGCCCCGGTGCTGCAGCGGCTCTACGAACAGATGATGGAACCGCGCTGGGTCATCTCCATGGGCTCCTGCGCCAATTCCGGCGGCATGTACGACATCTACAGCGTGGTCCAGGGCGTGGACCGCTTCCTGCCGGTGGACGTCTATGTACCGGGCTGCCCGCCGCGCCCGGAAGCGCTGATGCAGGGGCTGACGCTGTTGCAGAAAAGCGTCGCCGCCGAGCGCCGCGGGCTCAGCTGGGTGGTGGACGACCACGGCCCGCGGCGGATAGAGCGCCCCAGCCTGCGCGACCAGAGTCGCGAAGAGCGCATGAAGGCGGACAGGCTGCGCGCGCCGGATACCGTCTGACGGTTTTTGCCCGCAAGAAGCGGGAAAAAATAAAAAAACAGGGAGTCCTATGACAGGTGTGATAGCCAGAAGCGTTTACGCGGGAACGCCCTACCGGGGGGCGGCGGAGGCCTTTATCGGCGACCTGTGTAAAGAGTACAGCCAGGACAACTACTGGCTGCAGCCGGACTGCCTGGATATGCCCACCCTGTGGATAGACCAGCAGTCGCTGCTGCCACTCCTGCGCTTCCTGAAATCGGAAATCTCCCATCCCTTTGCGATGCTCTACGACCTCACCGCCATCGACGAGCGGCTGCGGGTCAACCGCGGCAAGGGTGAACACAAGCAGCCGGAGAGCGATTTCACACTCGTCTACCAGCTGCTCTCGGTGGAGCGCGACCTGTTCGTGCGCATCAAGGTGGCGCTGCCGGAATCGCGCCTGTCCGCGCCCTCTGTTACCCCATTGTGGGCCAATGCCAACTGGTACGAGCGCGAAGTTTGGGACCTCTTCGGCATCGAATTTATCGGCCACCCCAACCTGCGCCGCATCATGATGCCGCCTACCTGGCGGGGGCACCCGCTGCGCAAGGACCACCACGCCCGCGCTACGGAAGTGGACCCCTTTACCCTGACGCCGGAAAAGCAGCAGGCGGAACAGGAGGCGCTGCTGTTCAAACCGGAAGAATGGAGCATGGCCCGCGCCAGCGACAGCGCAGAATTCATGTTCCTGAACCTGGGGCCCAACCACCCCAGCGTGCACGGCGTCTTCCGCGTGGCGCTGCAGTTGGACGGCGAGCGGATAGTCGACGCGGTGCCGGATATCGGCTACCACCACCGCGGCGCCGAGAAGATGGCCGAGCGCCAGGCTTGGCACACCTATGTGCCCTACACGGACCGCATCGACTACCTGGGCGGGGTGATGAACAACCTGCCCTATGTACTGGCACTGGAGCAATTGGCGGGAATACCAGTGCCCGAGCGGGCACAGGTGATCCGCGTGATGCTGTGCGAGCTGTTCCGCATCGCCAGCCACCTGGTGTTCTACGGCACCTTTGCCCAGGACGTTGGGCAGATGTCGCCGGTCTTCTACATGTTCGTCGATCGGGAAAAACTCTTCGGCATCGTCGAGGCGATTACCGGCGGGCGCATGCACCCGGCCTGGTTCCGCATCGGCGGCGTGGCCCAGGATCTGCCCCGGGGCTGGGACCGGATGGTGCGCGAATTCCTCGATTATATGCCCGCGCGCCTGCGGGAGTACGAGGGCATGGTGCTCAAAAACAAGCTGCTGCAGAAACGCACCCGCGGCGTCGGCGTCTACAACACCGCCGAAGCGCTGGAGTGGGGCATCAGCGGCCCGGGACTGCGCGCCACCGGCTTCGAATGGGACCTGCGCAAGCGACGCCCCTACAGCGGCTACGACCAGTTCGAGTTCGATATCCCCACCTTCGACGGCGGCGATTGCTTCGACCGCTGCCGGGTTCGCGTCGAGGAAATCTGGCAGAGCCTGCGCATTATCCGCCAGTGCCTCGACAATATGCCTCCCGGCCCGCACAAGTCCGATCACCCGCTGACCACGCCGCCGCGCAAGGCGCGCACCATGCACGATATCGAAACGCTCATCCAGCACTTCGTCAACAACAGCTGGGGCCCGGTGATGCCCGCCGGCGAAATCTGCTATCCCATCGAGGCCACCAAGGGCCTGAACAGCTACCAGATTATCAGCGACGGCGGCACCAACGCCTACCGCAACCGAATTCGCACGCCGTCTTTCCCGCACCTGCAGATGATTCCGCTGATGGCGCGCGGACTGCTGGTAGCGGATCTCATCGCGATTATTGCCAGCATCGATTTCGTCATGGCGGATGTGGACCGATAGGGCGAGGGAATATCTTATGTCCAGCATTTTCGAACCGGAAGTCATAGAAGTAATGGAGCACAGCAACGCGGGCGAAGACTCTGCCGAAGCCGGATTGAGTGAAGCCGAGAGAGAGGAAATAGACCGCGAGTTCTCCCACTACGAGGACAAGGCTTCCGTGGGCCTGGAGGCGTTGCGCATCGTGCAGAGACACCGCGGTTGGGTCTCCGACGAAAGCTTGCACGCGGTCTCCGCCTACCTGGACATTCCCGTCGCACAGCTGGAGAGTGTCGCCACCTATTTCCAGCTGATCTTCCGCCAGCCGGTGGGCAGGGAAGTGATATTGCTGTGCACGAGCGCCAGCTGCTGGATCATGGGCTGCGCGAAGCTGCAGAAACACATCGAACAGAAGCTGGACATAAATCCCGGGGAAACCACAGAAGATGGAATATTCACCCTGCTGGAAACGCCCTGCCTGGGCGACTGCGACAAGGCGCCGGTGATGATGATCGGCGAGGAGATGCATCGCAATCTCACCGAAACCAGCGTCGACGAAATCCTGGATAACAAGGCTAGCTTTCAACACGCTGAAGGCTCCAACCACGCTGAAGGCTCCCGCAATGCTGACTAACCCCCTCACGAAAAACATCAGGGGTCCGCAGAATATCGCCATCGATATCGGTTCCTACCGGGAAAGCGGCGGCTACCGCGGCTGGCGCAAGACCCTGGACACGGCGCCCGACGATATCGTCAAACTGGTGCAGGAAAGTGGGTTGCGCGGCCGCGGCGGAGCCGGCTTCAATACCGGGCTCAAGTGGAGTTTCGTCCCCCGCGGCGAGGGCAGCCCACCGGTCAAATACCTGGTGTGCAACGCCGACGAAATGGAACCGGGCACCTTCAAGGACCGGCTGCTGATGGAGCGGGACCCGCACCTGCTGATCGAGGGCATGGCCATTGCCGCCTACGCCATAGAAGCGCGCACTGCCTATATCTTTATCCGCGGCGAGTACCACCTGGCGGCGGCGCGGCTGGAACGGGCGATCGCCGAAGCCAGGGAAGCGGGCCTGCTCGGCGCCAATATCCAGGGCGGCAACTACGGCCTGGAAATTCACTTGCACCGCAGCGCCGGCAACTATATCTGCGGCGAAGAGACCGCCCTGCTGAGCGCGCTGGAGGGCCGGCGGGCCATCCCCCGCGCCAAGCCGCCCTTCCCCCAGGTCAGCGGCCTCTGGGGCAAACCCACCGTGGTCAACAATGTGGAGACCTTCTGCAATATCCCCCACATGATCGACCTGGGCGTGGACTGGTACAAGGACCTCGGCCGCGGCGAGGACGCCGGCAGCAAGCTGTTCGGCGTCAGCGGCAAGGTAAAAAATCCCGGCACCTGGGAGCTGCCCATGGGCACGCCCATCCGCGAGATTATCGAGGCACACGCCGGCGGCATGCAGGACGGCCTCCAGCTGAAAGGCTTCCTCCCGGGCGGCGGTTCCACGGACTTCCTGGGCCCCGAAAACCTGGACCTGCCGATGGACTACGACGTCATCGGCAAGGCCGGCAGCCGCATGGGTACCGGCACCATCATCGTACTGGACGACAAGACCTGCCCGGTGGGGCTGGCACTGAATCTGACGCAATTCTTCGCGCGCGAATCCTGCGGCTGGTGCACCCCCTGCCGCGACGGCCTGCCCTGGGTGGTGGAAATACTGCAGCGTATCGAAAACGGCGATGGCGTTCCGGAGGACCTGGACCTGCTGCGGGAACAGACTGCCCGCATGGGCCCCGGCAACACCTTCTGCGCCCTGGCCCCCGGCGCCGCCGAGCCGATACAGAGCGCGCTGAAATTGTTTGAACAGGACTTTATTGACCACATTAAAAAGGGCTGCTGCCCCTATACCTGAATTCTCGGGACTCGGGACTCGGGACTCGGAAAAGAATACCAGAGCCCGATGCGAAGGCCCTGGTGCCGGTGGCCACCTGGCAAAGGCGCCTGCGGCTGGTGAACAGACCGATGAGGTTTTTTGTCAGGTGGCCACCGGCAGCAGGGCCGCCGAGGCCTCTCTAACCGGCAGCAGGACGGGCGAATAGTTACCCATCAGACCAAAACAAACGGACTGAAAATGCCAAAAATAACCATAGACGGCGAACAGTACGAGGTAGACGGGGGCCAGAATCTCCTGAGTACCTGCCTGTCCCTGGGCATCAACCTGCCCTACTTCTGCTGGCACCCGGCCATGGGCTCGGTGGGCGCCTGCCGCCAGTGCGCGGTAATCGAATACAAAGACGCCGAAGATCAGCGCGGCCGGCTGGTGATGAGCTGCATGACCCAAGTCAAAGAGGGCGGCATCTACAGCGTCGACGCCGAAAACGCGCGGGAATTCCGCGGCAGCATTATCGAAGACCTGATGACCAACCACCCCCACGACTGCCCCGTGTGCGAGGAGGGCGGCGAGTGCCACCTGCAGGATATGACCGAAATGACCGGCCATGTCGACCGCCGCTACCGGGGCAGCAAGCGCACGCATCGCAACCAGTACCTGGGCCCCTTTATCAACCACGAGATGAACCGCTGCATCGCCTGCTATCGCTGCACCCGCTTTTACCGCGACTACGCCGGCGGCGACGATCTGCAACCGCTGGGGCGCAACAACCAAGTCTATTTCGGCCGCGAGCGGGACGGCAGGTTGGAGAACGGCTTCAGCGGCAACCTGGTGGAGGTCTGCCCCACCGGTGTCTTTACCGACAAGACTTTTAGCGAGCACTTCGTACGCAAGTGGGACCTGCAGTCGGCGCCCTCCATCTGCGAGCACTGCGCGGTGGGCTGCAACACCGCACCGGGTGCGCGCGAGCCGGGCAACGGGCAGGAACCGGTGCTTCGGCGGGTGGTCAACCTGTATAACCGGGATATCAACGGCTACTTCCTCTGCGACCGCGGCCGCTTCGGCTACGACTATGTCAACGCCGCTACGCGGCTAAAAAGACCGCTGGCGGCCAACTCCGAACCCCTGATTGAATCCACTGCCGCCCCGGGCGATAAAGTCCACAGGGAAATACCCCCGGAGCAGGCGGTAACCAGGCTCTCAGGACAAATTCAAGAAGTGCGCAACGGCAAGCGCCGCATGGTTGGCATAGGCTCGCCCCGCACTTCCCTGGAAAACAATTTCGCCTTGCGGCAGCTGGTGGGCGCGGAGAATTTTTACTCCGGCCTCTGCGCGCGGGACCTGGAACTGCTGCAGCTGGTGGACAGGGTACAGCGGGACCAGCGCATTCACAGCCCGACCACGCCGGAGATCGAAAGCGCCGACGCCATCCTGGTTCTCGGCGAGGATATCGACAACACCGCGCCGCGTATCTCCCTGGCCGTGCGCCAAGCGGCGCGCAACCGGCAGAAACAGCAGGCACAGAAGCTCAAAATTCCGCTGTGGCAGGACGCCTCGGTGCGCCAGCTGCGCGGCGAGCACAGCCCGGTGTTCTTTGCCGGCACGGAGAGGCCGGGGCTGGCGGATATCGCCAGCGCCACTCTGCTCGGAGCACCGGAACAGATCGCGTTTTTTGCCGATGTCATAGCGCAACTGCTTCAAGGCTCCAACTCAGCGGCCATGGATCTCGCCGCGGATCAGCGCGAGCTGGCGATGCATGTGGCCGATACCCTGGCGGCGGCGGAAAAACCACTGATTGTCTCCGGCTGTGGCAGCAGAAACGGGGACATCATCCGGAGCGCCGGGAAAATCGCCGCGGCACTGGCCGACAAATCCGCCTCCCGCTGCGCCCTCTACCTGGCCTGCCCGGAGGTGAACAGCCTCGGCACAGCGCAGTTTTTCGAGCCCGGACAGGGAGATCTGGAGCAGCTGGCACTGGCACTGGATGACGAAAACGAAAGACCGCTTACCCTGGTGGTACTTGAAAATGATCTCTATCGCCGCGCCGGGCGCCAGGTCATCGAGCGGATTCTCGATAACGCCGACCAGGTCGTCCTCCTGGACAGCCTGCTGAACAACACTGCCAGGCGCGCCGACCTGATATTTCCCGCCGCGGCGACGGCGGAATCCCAGGGCACCTACATCAACAGCAACGGTGTGGCGCAGCGCTTTTACGCCGTCTACGAGGGTGTCGGTTTTATTCAGGAAAGTTGGCGCTGGCTGGCGGACGCCGCCGGCTACTGCGAACAACAATCCCAACAACAAGCCCCGCAGCTGGCGGAAATCGCCGCCTGGCGGCACAGCATGGACCTGAGCGAGGCCGTTGCCGCGGCGTTTCCCCAGTTCGAGGTACTGGAAAAGATCGGCCCCGACGAGGACTACCGCATCGACGGCCTCAAGGTGGCGCGGCAGCCCCATCGCTACAGCGGGCGCACCGCCGTGCGCGCCAAGGCCGAGGTGGCCGAATTTCCCCCACACCCGGACCCCGACGCTCCCATGGCCTTCAGCATGGAGGGCATCCAGAGCCCCGGCACCACACCGCTCTCCGCCAATATCTGGTCGCCGGGCTGGAACTCCAACCAGTCCATTGTCAAATTCCAGCAGGGCATCGGCGGCGCCCGCAAAGGCGCCGACGGCGGTATCGAGATCCGGCGGCAGCCGCAGCCGATGCCGGACTGGAGCATTTCAGCGGACAGGCTGGAACAGGAAAACGAGACACTGACCACAGTGCCACTCTACCGCCTGTTCGGCTCCGACGAACTGAGTGCAAGCGCCGCCGACATCGCCAGTGTGATCGATAAGCCGTTCGCACTGATCCACCCCGATGACGCCGAGTGGCTCGGCATTCGAAAACCAGAGCAGGGGCAGCTGCACGCTGACACCGAGTCCCGCGCCGTCCAAATCCGCATCAGCGACACCCTGCCCCGCGGAACCCTGGGCGTGCCCTGCGGCCTGCCGGGGCTGGAAACCCTGTCGCCACTGCTCCCCGGCAGCGCCCAACTGAAACCCCGGCTCGCCACCGAAAGCGGAGAAACCCCATGACAGCCCCGGTCTGGATCACATTGCTGAATATCTTTGGCGTCCTGACAGCGGCGGTGCTGCTGGCGGCACTGCTGACCTGGGGGGAGCGGCGCCTGCTGGGTTTCTGGCAGGACAGGCCGGGGCCCAACCGCGTCGGTCCCTTCGGCCTGCTGCAGGTGGTTGCGGATATGATCAAGCTGTTTTTCAAGGAGGACTTCGTCCCGCGCTTCGCCGATATTCCGGTGTTCGTGCTCGCCCCCACGGTGGTGATGGCCACCATGCTGCTCGGCTTTGCCGTCATCCCGGTATCGCCAGCCATCGGCGTGATCGATCTCAATATCGGTTTACTGTTTTTCCTCGCCATGTCCTCCATGGCGGTCTACAGCGTGATCCTGGGCGGCTACGCCTCCAATAACAAATACGCCCTGCTCGGCGGCCTGCGCGCGGCCGCGCAAACCGTTTCCTACGAAGTATTCATGGGCATCAGCCTGATGGGCGTGGTGATGCTGGCCGGCAGCTTCAACCTGCGCGAGATAGTGCTGGCCCAACAGGACGGCTGGTACATACTGCCGCAGCTTGTCGGTTTCCTGGTGTTCTTTATCGCCGGCATCGCCGAGAGCCACCGCCTGCCCTTCGACCTGCCCGAGGCGGAACACGAACTCACCGCCGGCTTTCACACCGAGTACTCGGGCATGAAGTTCGGTATGTTCTTCGTCGGCGAATACCTGTCCGTGATCCTGATCTCCGCGCTGATCACCACCCTGTTTCTCGGCGGCTGGCTGGGGCCCTGGCTGCCGCCAGTGGTCTGGTTTTCCCTCAAAACAGCCTTTCTGGTGATGCTGTTCATCCTGCTGCGCGCCGCCATACCGAGGCCCCGCTACGACCAGCTGATGCAGTTCGGCTGGAAGGTGATGCTGCCGCTGTCGCTGGTGAACCTCCTGGTGACCGCCGGAGTTTTGTTATGGATCGGATAGGAAAGCAGGAACGAATTGGAGAAGGCCGATGATCGCGAGTCAACTGCGCAGCATGTGGCTGGTATTCAGGCACCTGTTCCAGCGCAACGCCACTGTGCAATACCCGGAAGAAAAGCCCTACCTGGCACCGCGCTATCGCGGACGCATAGTGCTGACCCGGGACCCGGACGGCGAGGAGCGCTGTGTGGCCTGCAACCTATGCGCCGTGGCCTGCCCGCCGGACTGTATCTCCCTGCAAAAAACCGAGGACGAGGACGGCCGCTGGCGCCCGGAATATTTCCGCATCAATTTCTCCCGCTGCATCATGTGCGGCCTCTGCGAGGACGCCTGCCCCACCTATGCGATACAGCTGACCCCGGATTTCGAGATGTGCGAGTACGACCGGCAGAACATGGTGTACGAGAAAGAGGACCTGCTGATCAGCGGGCCGGGGAAGTACCACGATTACAGTTTTTACAATGTGGCGGGCAAGGCGATTGCCGGGAAGGACAAGGGCGAGGCGGAGAATGAGGCCGCGCCGATCAATATAAAAAGCCTGAACTTATAAAGAACACGAATCCGCAGGATAACCAATGAATCAGATAAGAAAGCTCCCCTCCCCCGCTTGCGGGGGAGGGGCCGGGGGAGGGGGCAGCCTGCAGCTGGCACGAGCGAGAAGTTTACGCACCAACTCCACAGACGCAGAAAAGCACCTCTGGTACTTCCTCCGCGCACACAGATTTATGGGCCTGAAGTTCAAGCGTCAGAAACCCATTAGCAGCTACATCGTCGACTTTGTCTGCCTGCGACCGAAGCTGATTATTGAGCTGGACGGCGGCCAGCACGCAGAGCAGGTTCAATACGATCGGCAACGGGATTCATGGCTGCAGGGTCAGGGGTTTCGGGTTCTCAGATTCTGGAACAATCAGGTTCTGAGTGAAACCCAGGCCGTATTGGAAACCATCAGGCGCGAGGTTCTGGCCCTCTCCCCCGGCCCCTCTCCCGCAAGCGGGAGAGGGGGGCGTTTTTTACAGACTCAGGAGTAAAACCGTGAGCGCAGTGTTCTTTTATATCTCTGCGGCAATCGCCATAGCCTCCACAGCCATGGTCATCTTCAACCGCAACGCCGTCCACGCCCTGCTCTACCTGATCGTCTCCCTGCTGGCGGTGGCGGTGATCTTCTACCAGTACGGGGCCCCCTTTGCCGCCGCGCTGGAGGTGATCGTCTACGCCGGCGCCATTATGGTGCTGATGATCTTTGTGATCATGATGCTCAACCAGGGCGATGCCGCCGTGGAACAGGAAAAAGAATGGCTGCGGCCGCGGGGCTGGGTTGGGCCGGCACTGCTGTCGGCGGTGTTACTGGCGCAGTTGGTCCTGCTGCTATTCAGCGGCCCTGAAGAAACTGCCCGGGCCGCGCATTATGTCGGCCCCAAGGAGGTGGGGATGGCCCTGTTCAGCCACTATATTCTCGCCGTGGAACTGGCCTCGATGCTGCTGCTGGCCGGGCTGGTGGGCGCCTTTCACCTGGCGCGGCAGAAAAGCCCGGAGGGAAGCGAAAACCTGGAGAAACAAAATGCCGGTTGAATCCCTGCCGGGCCTGCACGCCGGCCTCCTGCTTGCCGCGGCTCTGTTCTGCCTCGGCCTCGCCGGCCTGCTGGTGCGGCGCAATATTATTTTTATGCTGATGTGCGTGGAAATCTGTACCAATGCGGCGGCGCTCGCCTTCATTGTCGCCGGCGCCCACTGGGGCAGCGCGGACGGCCAGGCCATGTTCGTGTTCGTGATAACCCTGGCGGCGGCGGAGGTGGCCATCGCCCTGGCACTGGTGCTGCAGTTCTATCGCCGCCGGCACACGGTGGATATCGATCAACTGAACGGACTGAGAGGGTGACATGCAGGAAACTTTCGCCTCGTCTGTAACCTGGATGGCGGCCTGGATACCGCTGCTGCCCCTGCTCGGTTTCCTGATCCTTATCTCAGTGCCGCTGTTCAGCCGGCGCGAACTTCCCGAAAGTGCCACCGCGATTGTCGGGGTCGGCAGCGTCGGCTTCGCCGCACTGCTGACGATGTTCCTCGTCTTTGCGCTATTCCGCAATGACCCGTCGGCGGTGCTGCAGGTCTCCCTGTGGCAGTGGCTGGATGTCAGCGGCCTGCAGCTGGGTTTCGACTTCCACCTGGACTGGCTGACGATGGTAATGCTGCTGGTCATCACCGGCGTCGGCTTCCTGATCCACCTCTACTCCGCCGGCTATATGCGTGGGGATGACGGCTACCGGCGCTACTTCGCCTACCTGAACCTGTTTGTCTGCGCCATGCTGGTCCTGGTGCTGGCGGACAACCTGGTACTGCTCTATTTGGGCTGGGAGGGCGTGGGCCTGTGCAGCTACCTGCTGATCGGCTTCTGGTACCGGGACCCGGCCAACGGCGCCGCGGCGCGCAAGGCGTTTATCGTCACCCGCATCGGCGACACCGCCATGGCCATAGGGCTGTTCCTGCTGTTCAGCCAGTTCGCAACCCTGAATGTCAGCGGGATAAACGCAGCCGCCGGCTCGGCCGCCGCCGGCGATTTCACGATTACCCTGGCGGCACTGTTGTTGCTCGGCGGGGCCGTGGGCAAATCGGCGCAGCTGCCGCTGCAGACCTGGCTGCCGGATGCCATGGCCGGCCCGACTCCGGTGAGCGCTCTGATCCACGCGGCCACCATGGTCACCGCCGGGGTCTACCTGATCGCGCGCCTGCACCCGCTGTTTGCCGCTTCGACGACGGCGATGAGCGCGGTCGCCATCGTCGGTGCCCTGACGCTGCTGCTGGCCGGCTGCAGCGCGCTGGTGCAGAGCGATATCAAGCGGGTGCTGGCCTACTCCACTATCAGCCAGATCGGCTATATGTTCCTCGCCCTGGGTGTGGGCGCCTGGTCCGGGGCCATTTTCCACCTGATGACCCACGCTTTCTTCAAGGCGCTGCTGTTCCTGTCCGCGGGCTCGGTGATACTCAGCCTGCACCACGAGCAGAATATTTTTGCGATGGGCGGCCTACGCAAAAAAATCCCCTTCACCTTCCTGTGCTTCGCCATCGGCTGCGCCTGCCTGGCGGCCCTGCCGTTGACTTCCGGTTTCTACAGCAAGGACCAGATACTGCTCAGGGCCTGGGAATTCCACCACGGCGTTAACGGCATCTGGCTGGCCGGGCTATTGGGCGCGCTGGTCACCGGTATCTACAGTTTCCGCCTGCTGTTCCTGGTGTTCTTCGGTCGCGAGGGTTCGGCGTCGGCCCACTGTGAGGACGCCAACAATCGCGTGATGACGCTACCGCTATTGATGCTGGCGGCGCTGGCGTTGATGGGCGGCCTGATGGCGCCGCCGCTGCAGTCGGTATTCGGACAGGCTGCCGCGGGTCATCCGCCGGCCTGGGTCGAGGGCATTGCCATTGCGATGCCGATCATCGGCCTCGCCATCGCCTGGAGGCTTTTCCTGCAAAAGCGCCGTCCCGCAGACCAGCCCTCGGCGCTTCATAGATTTTGGTTCGGTGGCTGGGGCTTCGACTGGCTGTACGACCAGTTACTGGTAAAACCCTTTTTGTTCCTCGCCCAGATCAATCGAAACGATATTGTCGACAGCTTCTACAAGGGAACCGCTTATGCCAGCCGGCAACTGAACGGCCTGCTCAGTATTACCCAGAACGGCCAGGTGCGCTGGTATATGGCGACCCTGGTATGCGGCTCCATTCTCTTCCTCGCGCTTCTGGTGGCCCTATGACACTCTCAATAACGTTGCCTGCAATCATCGCGACACTTTTCGCCGGCGGCATACTGGCCTGGCTGGCCGAGCGATTTTTCAATAGCGGCAGCCGTTGGATTTCCCTGCTCAGTCTGCTACTGGCCACCGCACTGCTCGCAACCTATTGGCCCAAATTGACAGATGCCGCCCCCGGCGGCATCTGGTGGGACAGCCTGCAGCTTCATTGGATTCCCCGTTTCGGTATCAGCTTCTACCTGGCGATAGACGGCCTCGGCTTCCTGATGCTGGCGCTGACGCTGCTGATGGGTCTGTTCGGGCTGGTGGCCACCTGGAACGATATCCAGTTCCGCCGCGGCTTCTTTTACTTCAACTATCTCTGGACCCTGGCCGGCGTGGTCGGCGTCTTCACGGCGATGGACCTGTTTCTCTTCTTCTTTTTCTGGGAAGTGATGCTGATCCCCATGCTGTTCCTGATCGCGGTCTGGGGCTACGAGGGGCGCCTCTACGCATCGATCAAGTTCTTTATCTTTACCCAGGCCAGCAGCCTGCTGATGCTGATAGCAATCGTGGCGCTCGTCTACCTGCACTACAGCGCCAGCGGCCAACTGACCTTCAATTACCGCGCACTGCTGGCCGCACAGCTGTCGCCGACCGCGGCCTACTGGCTGATGCTCGGTTTCTTTATCGCCTTTGCGGTCAAGCTGCCGGCCCTGCCCCTGCACACCTGGCTGCCGGACGCCCACACCCAGGCGCCGACGGCGGGCAGCATCCTGCTCGCGGCGATACTGCTCAAAACCGGCGCCTACGGCCTGCTGCGCTTTACGCTGCCGCTGTTTCCGGAGGCCTCCGTGGCCTTTGCGCCGGTGGCCATGTCTATCGGTGCCGCCAGTGTGATCTACGGTGCCGTGCTCGCCTTCGCGCAGCAGGATATGAAACGACTGGTGGCCTACTCCAGTGTCAGCCATATGGGCTTCGTGCTGCTTGGGCTCTACGCGCTCAACACCATCGCGATCCAGGGCGCGGTGATGCAGATGATCGCCCACGGCCTCAGCACCGCGGCGCTCTTCGCCCTGGTGGGCGCGCTGCAGCAGCGGCTGCACACCCGCGACATGTCGCGCATGGGCGGCCTCTGGTCCAGCCTGCCGAAGCTTTCCGCCATTGCGCTGTTTTTTGCCGTGGCCTCCCTCGGCCTGCCCGGCCTGGGCAACTTCGTGGCCGAGTTCCTGGTGCTGGTTGGCAGCTTTGGCGCCAGCCGCTGGATCACCGTCGTCGCCGCCGTCGGCCTGGTGGGGGCGGCCCTCTACGCGCTGCTGATGATGCAGCGGGTCTTTTTCGGCGGTTTCCATAGCCCTGAGCGCCTGGACAGCCCTGAGCGCCCGGACAGCCCTGAGCGTCTGAACAGCCCCTGGCGCAGTGACGGTGAAGCGGCGCCGGACCTGAAACCGCGGGAGACGCTGGCGCTGTTGTCCCTGGCCCTGGGGCTGGTATTCCTCGGCCTGCGCCCGCAGCCGGTATTCGATATCGCCAGTCCCGCCATTGCCGAGTCGACGACACCGCTGGAAGCCGCCCGCGCGGGCCGCAACGCGGAGAGACCCGAAATTGGATTACAGGCCGCCGCCGGCTGGCCCGATACCGAGCACCAAGGAGGAGAATCGCCATGAGTGCCCAGGAAGTCCACGCCATTCTGCCGCTGCTGGTGCTGAGCGGCGGCATCGTCATTCTGTTGCTCCAGGTATCCTTCTGGCGCGGGCACAGAGCCGCGGCGGTCACCACCCTGATCACCCTGGCCGCGGCCATCTACGCCTGCTTCCAGGTGGCGGCCGCCCTGTCCCGGGGCGTTGGCTCCATAGAAGTGACCACCCTGCTGCTGGTCGATCACACGGCGCTGTTTTTCTGCCTGCTGCTGCTGCTGGCCGCGGTTGCGGTCGCGGTACTGGGGTTCAGCTACCTGCAGCGGCGCTGCGATCCTGCATCCCGCGCCGCCAGTTATCCGGAGGAATTCTATATTCTGCTGCTGCTGGTGATGCTGGGGGCCGTGACACTGGTCTGCGCCAACCACTTCGCCAGCTTCTTCCTCGCCCTGGAGCTGATGAGCCTGGCGCTCTACCCGATGCTCGGCTTCGCGGTGACCGGCGACCTGTCGCCGCGGCGGGACCAGATGCACTCGCTGGAGTCCGGCATCAAGTACCTGCTGCTGTCCGCCCTGTCCACGGCCCTGGGCCTGTTCGGTATAGCCTTGATATACAGCGCCAGCGGCGCGCTGGATTTCGGCGGCATAGCGGCGGCACTGGCGCGAGCGCAAGCGGGGCCGTCGCTGTTGCTGGCGGGGCTCACCCTGCTGCTGATTGCCGTGGCCTTCAAACTCTCCCTGGTGCCCTTCCATATCTGGACCCCGGATGTCTACCAGGGCGCGCCGACGCCGGTCACGGCCCTGATCGCCACCGTCGGCAAGGGCGCCGTGGTGGCGCTTCTGCTGCGCTTCTTCGCACAACTGGACTTGTTCGCACTGCCGACGCTAACCGGCCTGCTCGCGATAATGGCAGTGGCCAGCATGCTGGTGGGCAACCTGTTGGCGCTGATGCAGGACAATGTCAAACGCCTGCTGGCCTATTCCTCCATCGCCCATATCGGCTACCTGATCGTCGCCTTCCTGATCGGCAACAGCGCCTTCGGCAGCGAGGCGGTGATCTATTACCTGGTGGCCTACGTGATCACGACCCTGGGCGCCTTCGCGGTGGTGGGTCTGGTGGCCGACTCGGCCCTGGCGGCCGGCAGCGCCCGGACGACCGACAACACTCTCGACGATCCCTTCCAGTGCGATTTCTACCGCGGCCTGCTGTGGCGCGCCCCCTGGCTGGCCTGCTGCCTGGCGGCGATGCTGCTTTCCCTGGCAGGCATTCCGCTGACCATCGGTTTTATCGGCAAATTCTATATTTTCGCCGCCGGTGTGCAGGGCCAATTGTGGCTGCTGCTGGCGGCGGTCGTGCTCGGCAGTGCGCTGGGTCTCTACTACTACCTGCGCCTGTTGTTGACCATGGTGCAGCGGGACCCGCAGCCGGCGGCGGCCGGCGCAAACGGCATATCGATCGCCGCCTCCGGCCAGTTGCTGCTGTTCTTCCTGACTGCGGCGCTGTTGCTGTTTGGCATCTTTCCACAGGTCTTGATCAATTGGATAAGTGCACTATAAGAATACCTAGGGAGCGATGATTGACGAGACATGTATTGTGTTTTGCCGCCATCACATAACGACACAAAAATACCGGAAGGCAGGATCATGAAAACCTTCAAGCAGGCCTACGAAGTCCTCAAGGACGCGGAAAAATTCCACCTGGAAATGGCGGATTTATACGAACAGCTTTTGGAGAATGCCGAAGACAAGCGAACGCAGTTGCTGTTGAAGCATATGTTGGAGCACGAACGGCGCATGGCGAAGAACCTCGCCAACTACGGCGAGGTGGCCAAGCACAAGGTGATGAAGACCTGGCTGCAGTATACCCACGAGGAGTCCGCGGAGGATTTTATCCGCGGACTGGAGCTGAGCGACCCACCCACCATTACTGAAATCAACAATATGGGCCGGGAGGTGGATCGTTACTTCTCCGACCTGTACGAAGCGGTTTACGGCGCAATAGAGTCCGCGGAGGTGAAGGAGGTCTTCGAGGACCTGAAGCAGATCCAGGACAAGGAGCGGATTACCCTGTCGATGGCGACCAACTCCCTCTGGGATATGTAAGCGACTTGGGCACAAAAAACCCCGCAGTTTTCTGCGGGGTTTTCTCCTTTAAGCCGACATACAGAAGGCCGGGGCAACTGCCCGCCTAGAACTCATAGCGCGTGCGCAGGTAGTAGAAGCCACCGTCAAAACCGAAGGGGGAAAACTGGCTGTAGCGGTTGCCTACGCCATCGGCCGCACCGGGATTTTCCTCCGGGTTCTGGTCCAACAGGTTCTGGGCGCCGAGGGTCACCGAAGCCTTTTCGGTAAAGTGATAGGCCAGTTCCGCATCCACGATATACTCGCCGCTGTAAACCTGCCCATCCTCGGAATCGAACCAGTCGTCGAAGTAGCTGACCCTGGCCATCAGGCGCCAATCCGCCAGCAGCGTGTTGGCGGATAGATTCCAGCGGGTCTGTGGCAGCCCCTCTTCCAGCTCGCGGACACGCGTGGCGTCGATGGTTTCCGGAGAGTATTTATCGACGCTGGTATCCGTCCGGTTGAACGCCAGACTGAAGTCCGTGCTGTCCCCGATCATCTCAGTGGTGTAGGTCGCGACTATATCAACCCCCTTGGTGGTGGTATCGAAGTCGTTGGTAAAGAAACGGAAGTTCTGCAGGTTGGCGGCACTGGTCACGCCGGAAGCCACCAGGTCGTCGATCTCCGCTTGTGTCAACGAGTAGAGCTGGGACGGCGCTATGCGGTCTTCCAGTTCGATATTGAAATAGTCGATGGTCACGTCCACCGGCCCCAGGGAGAGTACCGTACCCACCGTCCAGCTGGTGGACTTCTCCGGGTCCAGTGCCTCGCCACCGCGCAGTTCGGCTACCGGGTTGGTCGACGGAATGGTGCCGTTGTTCACCAGTTCGCCGAGGTCCACGTCAAACTCGGTGGAGACATTGAAGGCGTTGGACTGCCCCGGGGTCGGCGCGCGGAAACCGGTGCTCACGGAGCCGCGCAGGGACAGGCTGTCAGTGATATCGATATTGGTGGCCAGCTTGCCGTTGGTGGTGGTGCCGAAGTCCTCGAAATCCTCGAACCGCAGCGCCAGCCCCAGCAGCCAGCCCTCGGTTACGTCGGCCTCAAGGTCCAAGTAAGTGGCCACGTTGGAACGCCCCCACTTGCCGCCCGCCAGGGGGCCAAATCCGGGGAAGCCGTTGGAGGCGGCACTGAACCCCTGTTCTGCCAGGGGACCTATTTCGTAGGAGGCCTGATCGCCGGTGGTGATCTCGAAGACTTCGTCGCGCCACTCGAAACCCGCCGCCACGCTGAGCTCGGAAGCCAGGCCCACTTCGTAGCCCTTGTTCACGTCGATATTGAAATTCTTCTCCAGCTGGGTGTAGGCGCCGGGGTTGAAGGCGGTTGGAGATTGCGGCCCGAGAGAGGCGTTTACGGTGTTATAGATAAAGAACTCCACGTCGTTGTAGCCCAGGGCGGCGCTGATATCGTAGTGCCAACCGCTGTCGGTTTCGCCGCGCACACCGGCGACACCGGCAAGGTCGGTCACGTCGCCGCCGAAGCGCGGGGTAAAGCCGCCGGGGAACATTTCGTTGAAAACAAAGCAGTCCGGATCTGACATGACAGCCGCCAAACCAGCCGTATCCTTGCTATCTAAATTCGTGGGGCAATTTCCACTCATATTTCCGGTTAAGTCGCCAACAAGACGATGAAAAACATTGTCCCCATCCGCATCTTTCAGCGGAACCTTATCGCCTTTCCCATCGAGTACGAAATCTCCGTTGATATCTGTTTCAAACTGCTGTACTCCAAAAACTCCAGAGCGAGTGTCCGGGTTGCGGAAATAGAAACCGCCGTCCACCGTCTTGCTGCCGTAATTGCCGAAGGCGTAGAACTCCCTGCCGCCACCCAGATCCAGGCCCAGGTTGACCACGGCCTTCAGGTCGTCCTCGATCTCCGGGCGGCCCCACACCTGCGCCGGGTCGGCCACATCGGTATTGCCCGCCTCTACCAGCGCGATGGCGTCGTTGCGCTGCACGCTGCGATCCGTGGGATCGGAGCTGCCGTATTCAAAGCTGACATTGGCAAAACCGTTGGCGGTAAACGGCATGCCGTAATTCGCCGCCACCGTGTACTGGGTGCCGTCGCCCTCGTAAAACTGGCCCGCCTTGACCTCGATGGAACCGCCGTCGGGAGCGTCCTTCAGTTTGAAGTTCATCACCCCGGCGATGGCGTCGGAGCCGTACTGGGCCGCGGCGCCGTCGCGCAGCACTTCCACCTGGTCCAGCGCTATCGACGGAATCTGGGAAATATCCGCTCCCTGGGCGCCATCGGACACGCCGTTGCCGAGCCAGGCGATCACCGCCGCGCGGTGGCGACGTTTGCCGTTGACCAGCACCAGTGTATGATCCGGCGCCAGGCCGCGCAGGTTGGCCGGGCGCACGAGACTGGCCGCGTCGCTGATCGGTTGGTTGTTGACGTTGTACGACGGTACTATGTTGCGCAACAGGTTATTTAAGTCCGTGTCCCCCTGGTTGGCGAAGTCCTCGCCGGTGACAATATCGATGGGTACGGCCGAATCGGTGGCCGAGCGCCCCTCGACACGGGTACCAATTGTTATAACCTCTTCGATCAACTCGTCCTGCGCCACAACCGGCGCCGATGATACCGCGGCAATCGCCAGGGCCAGTATGGATGGAGCCGTGATAGTTTTTTTATCTTCCATAAAAATATCCGTCAGTTTTCTTGGTTATTGACGCCTAGCCGACTTTCACAGGAAAAAAAACGAAGAACTGGCGTGATTTTCTTCCAAAAAAACGCACTTAAGTAACGCACAGGAATTGCGTTACCGTCCGTTGCACTTTCCGATAAAAATCGGACCAAACGCAGGGCTTGTGAGAGCCCCATGTCAATTATGCAAGAACTGTGACATTAACAAACAGCAACAAAGGTATTAGTACTCGAAACAGAAAATTTGAAACACAATTCCGTCTGAATTTTATTTGACCAAAAGGTAACTGCTCACCCACGTCCGATAAGAACGCTAACGGCTGATGCGAAGTCCCCCGATGCCGGGGCCGCCTGTGAAACGATTGACCCAGGCCATCCATGGCCCTTGCCCTTCGGTCGCCCGAGGCGTCCAAATCGGCTGTCCTGCCGATTTGAGTCCGCGGTAGAGCAGCCCTTTCAACCGCTGCCCCGGAGGAGGGGCCGGCACGTATCCCGGGGGGCAGTTTTCCGCACTACCCCTCAAGAAATAGATCAAATTTCAAACAAAGCGGTGAACTTTACACCGAATTCCCTTTCCACTTCACCGATATGGCACTTCCCCATTGCCTCGCGGGGGGGACTACTGCTATTTTGACAGCGATGTCATTCCTTGGGGGAGCGGAAGTCGTAAAGGAAATTGTTCTTACAGGAAGTTCCTCTCGTTGTTGCTTGATAGGTAATGCTCCTATTTACCCCGGCCCACCGGGGCTTTTTTCGCTTTGACAGGTATCGACATGAAGCACATTTCTCTTGATGCCTGCGGAAAGCCAGCGAGACCAATCGCAACCGACGGCCGCTCCTGCACCGCGATTACCATGTAACAGCAATGTCTATGCCCCAGGAACAACCCCGCGCTTCGATACAGGCCCTGTTCTGGGCCCGGTCAGGCCGGCCGCTCCGCCGACATTTCCTCGAAGGTGGGCAGCCAGCCACCCGGCGGCTCCAGATCCAGGCGATTGGCCCGACGCGACGCACGGCCGCTGATCAGGTATCGCCGGCCGCGCCAGGACCAGACCCGCAGATCGGCCCAGAGGCGATTGCCGCTCGCGTCCAGCAGTTCGCCCTTGTCGACCTGCCGCTGGGCGACATAGCGTTCCCCCTTCGACAGCAACCGGCGCAAGCGGTGGCGGCCGACATCGCGGCTGTCCAGCACGCCGAGTCCGGCGTGGCTCTGTGCGGGCTTGAAAACCAGCTCGAGCTTGCGCGCTGCCAGCGCTTCGAGGTTGTCGCCGGACAGTTGCCAGGTCTCCGGCACATGCCGCGAGAGGAAGGCGCGCTCATTCCCTGTGATGCCGAGTTCGGCATCCCGGTCCGGCCGGGAAAGCCAGCCCAGCAGGCGCTTGTCGCTGCGGCTGGCGTAACTGAAAGGGTTCGGGGCAACGTAGACCCGGCCATTCGCGTAGGCTTCCCTGAGCGCGGAAAAGTGGGCACCCCGCCAGAAGAAATCGGTCGAGCGGTTGATGACGAAGGTGACCCGCTCACCCTCTGCAAGCAGGCTGTCACCGTCCCATTCCAGCATCTCAGGTGCGGCCACGAGACTGCACCAACCCTGTGCTCGGCAGAGCGCAGCCAGCCACCGGTGCTCCTCGCGAAAGCGGCCCTGACGCAGCGAGTCCTCGTCGTCGAGAATCAGTACTCCACCCGGGGAATCGGCATTCAGGCAGGTCCGGGCTTCCTGAGCGATCATTGCCCGAATCTGCCGCTCCAGTTCCCCGAGGGATGGGGGCGACCGGATAGCGGTATCCGTGGAAAAAAAGAGTTCATAAAAGACGCGATTGACCTGCGCCGCGAAAAGAAAACCGGAGCCGTTGTCGTTGAATTCAATCAGCTGCCAGTCGCCCGGCCTGTCCGGAGGCAGGTGAAAATCCCAGGCGCTGAAAAAGCAGACCTCCGGGCGCGGCATCCGCGCGATGGCCGGCGCCCGTTTCACTGCCCGGCGTACCCAGGCCTGGCGCCGGGTGACGCGCTCGAACAGATCGATAAAGGCATCCACCTCGGCAAGCAATGCGGCGGGAATGCGCTGATGCGCGCAGGCAACCGAAAAATAATCGGGCAGTGGCGGCTCGGCGGTCTGCAAGTGCTGGAGAAAAATTTCTGCGGCATCGGACATGCGGTCACCTCCGGCAGCGGGGTTCGGCGCTCATGCCCTGAGTCTAGCTCGCACTAACGAACTCAAGTTTCGGAGTTCACGCCGAGAGGCAGTAAGCCACGGGGTGGCACTGCGCGAGGCCCTGCTGCCGGCGGCCACCTGGCAAATGGTTACCGATGAGGTTTTTTGCCAGGTGGCCGTCGGCAGCAGGGCCGCTCGAAACTGCCTCCTTCAAGGGCTACCAATCCCGGTGAACTCCGAAACTTGAGTAACGAAAAACCGATTCAAAAGAAGTATCCATGACCAATAAAAAACAACGCCTCGCCTCGCTGGACGCCCTGCGCGGCTTCGATATGTTCTGGATTATCGGCGGCGAGGCCCTGTTCCCGCCGCTGCTGGCCCTTACCGGCTGGTGGATATTTGCCTTCGGCCAGGCACAGATGCAGCACAGCGAATGGCACGGCTTCCGCTTCTACGACCTGATATTCCCGCTGTTTATTTTCCTGTCCGGCGTCACCCTGGGTATCGCCGGCAAATCCCTGCGCGGCCAGCCGATGGGGAGTCGAAAGCCGGTATACCAGAAGGCGGTGAAACGCCTGTTGGTCCTGATCGCCCTGGGGGTTGTCTACAACCACGGTTGGGGCACAGGCATACCCGCGGACCTCGCCGAAATCCGCTATGCCAGCGTGCTCGCCCGTATCGGCTTTGCCTGGTTCTTTGCGGCGATGATCGTCTGGCACTGCAGTGTGCGCAGTCAATACCTGATCGCCGCCGCAATACTGCTGGGTTACTGGCTGCTACAGGTCGGCTTCGGCGCCCTTACGCCCACGGATTCGGTCAACAGCTGGGTGGACCAGTGCTGCCTGCCCGGCACCACTTACCATCACCGCCCCTACGATCCGGAAGGCCTGCTGTCCACCATCCCCGCCGTCGTCAACGCACTGATGGGGGTCTTTACCGGGCGCTGGCTGCGTAAACACTCGGGCCAACACGGGAAAATCCTGTGGGGCCTGGCACTCGGCGGCCTCGCCTGCCTGTTGACCGGTTATCTGTGGCACTGGATCTACCCGGTCAATAAGGAACTCTGGACCAGCGCCTTCGTGCTGATCACCAGCGCCTGCAGCCTGCTGTTGCTGGCCCTGTTTTACCTGCTGGTGGATGTGTGGAAGTGGCGCCTGTTCAACACCTTCTTCGCGGTGATCGGCTGCAACGCGATACTGGTGTACCTGGGCACCAGCCTGGTGAACTGGGCGTACAGCAGCGAGAGCCTGTTCGGCGGTATTGCCGCGGCGCTATCGCAGGCCGGCGCTGCCTTGGTAATTGCCATTGGCGTTATTCTGTTGCAGTGGCTGCTGCTGCGCTGGCTTTATCGGCACCGAATCTTTATCAGCCCCTGAGCCGCCTGTAGGAGCGGCCGGTGGCCGCGATTGATCTCTGGAGAGTCCCAAAGTCCGATCGCGGCCACCGGCCGCTCCTACAGCGTCAACGGCCAGGTTGGCGGTATCTGGAAATATCCACCTCCAGGCAGGACGCGACCAGGTTTCGCTCGCTGAAGTTGTAGCGGCTGAGCACGCTCATCATATTTTCCCCGCCCAGCAATCGTTTCGTAATATCAAGTAACCTCACCCCCTGCCGCGCCAACGCATGTGCGCGATCAGCCAGATCGAGCAGGTAATCATACTTTGTCCCGCAGGCGCTGTTTGGTATGCCGGTCAGTTTTTGAATGGCGCCGGCATTGCCGCTGTGGTCCTCGTGGTGGTGGGTGAGCAGCACTTGACTGAAAGGTCGATGGTGTCCTGCAGGCGCCGCTCTCAATCCGTCAGCATCAGCCGCAACTGCAGGCCCAATTTGGACGTAGTGCCGGAGGTCACCCAGCGCACCTCCCCTCGGCTGTCGACGATAACGATGGTCGGCGTGACACGCACGCCCCAGGCGCCGCTGAGCGCAGCAGCCGGATCATTGATGCTGGGAAAATGGAGGTCCCTGCCTGCCAGGTATTCGCGCAGCTCTTCGTCACTGCCGGATTGCATGGCGACGGAAATCACCTGGTGGTCATGGGAGAGATCGGAAACCGCCGGTGACACCAGGCGGCAATAGGGGCACCAGGTAGCCCAGAAGTAGACCAGCACCGGCCCCCGCGCCGTCATCTGCTGCAAATCCAGGAATTTGCCATTCAGCGACTGGCCGGCGAGGGGCGGCGCCCGGTCCCTGGGAATATCGCGCTGCTGATAGTAGCCGACGGCGCCCATCACCATCGTCGCCAGCAGCGCGAAAGCCGCCAGTCTGCGCAGCACCGCCATCCACTTTGTTTTCAAACGCGGATTCCCGACCTCAGTATTTCACACTGCAGCCGTAGGCCCGCGACGAGGCGACGGCGATGACCTCGCCGCCCAGGGAGGCATCCAGCGCAGCGGCAACGTAGTTTTTGGAATCGGGAATCACCGCTGGATTTGCGGAGTCGTTGTCGTCGATGGCGCCGGCGTAGACCACCACGCCCTCGGGGTTGATGATAAACATATGCGGGGTGGTTTTCGCGCCGTAGGCGCGGCCCATGCTGCCGTCTGCGTCCAACAGGAAGGGCGCACTGGCATTCAGCTTGTGGCTTTCGGCCACTTTCAGTGCCTGCGCCGGCTCCAGGTAGCCCTGCTTGCCCTTGGCGGAGGAGATGACCGTGAGCCAGTTGATATCCCGGCCGGTGTATTTGTCCTGCAGCGCCTGCATATTGCCGCTGCCGTAGTGCTTCCTGACATAGGGGCAGTCCTTGTTGAACCACTCGATCACCAGCCACTGGCCGGCGTAGTCAGACAGTGCATGGGTCTTGCCCGCGGCGTCCGCCTCGGAAAAGGCCGGCGCTTTTTCGCCCGGCACGGCGGCGGCGAACGCCAGCGCGGGTACGGCCATTACCAGCGGCAGCAGGAGGCTGCGGATCAGTTGTTTTCCGTTCATGGTGTGTCGTCCTCTGTGAGTTGAAGGATATTCTCTCCAGAAAAGAGCGCTGCAATCATGCGCTCCTGCAGGATCTGCGGCAAAAGTTCGGGCTTTTCCGCGCCGGGCGGATACCAGGCGTATACCGGTACCGAATTGCGCCCCAGCTCGGCCAGCGCCCCCGTGATCTCCGGGTCGCGCTCGGTCCAGTCGGCGCGCACCAGCAACACATCGTGGGACTGAAACAGCTCCATCACCGACTGGGATTCCAGCACCAGCTTTTTGTTCACCTGGCAGGTAATGCACCAGGCGGCGGTGTAGTCGATAAACACCGCGCGGCCGCCCGCCCGCGCCCGGTCGATGATCGCTTTGTCATAGGGCTGCCATGCACTCCCGGCGAGTTGGCGGTCCTCGTCCGGCGCACGCAGCGCACCAAAGGCGGTGATCAGCGCGGCAACCGCCACCAGGTAACCGGCCGCCCTGCCCCAGCGGGCGAAACTGCGCCCCAGCCACAGGGCGAAGACCACCGCCAGCAGCAGCAGGGTGCCGATCAGCCAGCCGCTGTCACCCAGCAGCCGGCCGAGCACCCACAGCAGCCAGATCACCGTCGCGTAGAGCGGGAAAGCCAGCAGCTGGCGCAGCGTCTCCATCCAGGGGCCCGGCGCCGGCAGTCGCTCCAACAGCACAGGGCTGGCGCTGAGCAGCAGAAACGGCGCCGCCAGCCCGGCGCCTAGGCCGAGGAAGATCGCCATTGCCGATGCCGCGGGCAGAACCGCCGCGGCGCCCAGCGCGGCGCCCATAAAGGGCCCGGTGCAGGGGGCGGCGACAAACACCGCCAGTACGCCGGTGGCGAAAGAGCCGCCGCGGCTGCTGCCGGCCAGGTTCATCAGCCGGTGGCCGAATTCGAACACGCCGCTGAAGGACAGCGCCATCAGCCAGAACAGCAGTACCAGCGCCAGCACCACCGGTGCCGACTGCAACTGGAAACCCCAGCCCACCGCCGCGCCTCCGGCGCGCAGGGCCAGCAGCAGGGCCCCCAGGGCGGCGAAGGTGGCGATTGAGCCGGCGCTGTACATCAGTCCCTCGCGCAGGCGGCCGTGGACCGCCGCGCCCCTGTCAACCAGGCCGAACAGTTTGATCGACAGTACAGGGAAGACACAGGGCATCAGGTTCAGAATCACACCACCGGCGAAGGCGGCGAGCAGCAGCCACCAGAGGGCGGTGTTTTCCACCTCCGGTGGAGCGACCGGTGCGGCAGTGAAGGGTATCTCGTCAAACTGCCAGGCGCGCTCGCCGTCGGTGAGGACAAAACCGGTGGCTGCGGACCGCGGCGCTCCCGGTACCCGGGCAAAGGTATAGTCCATCCGGTCGCCGTCGGTGCGCAGCGCCGGTTGCGTCGCGGTCAGCAGGTTTCCGTCCAGGGGGAATACCCGCGGTGATTCACCCGAGCCCTCCAGCGTCAAACGGACCTTTTCGGCACCGGATTCGGACAGGGACACGGTCCGCCAGGGGCTCGCGGATCCCGGTCGCGGAATACGCTGCGCGAATTGGTCCCGCAGGGCGCGATCGCCCCCGTTCCATCTGCCGGCTGTCCCCACCGGGCGCTCGAGGCTCATGGTGCCGAAACCCGGGATGCAGTCGATCTTGCACACCAGCCATTCCAGGTTCACGTTCAACGAGAGCTTTTCGGCTCCGGCGGCGGGCGTGACATCAAACAGGTAGGCGACATTGCCTTCATAACCGAGGTTGGTCAGGTGCTCGATGGGCAGTCGCGTTGGGAAGGGCCACTGGATCTCGCCTATCCCGGCCCCATCGCTGGAGAAATCAAAGCGCGGCGCCGCGCCGGAGTCGCCGGCGTTGCGCCAGTAGACATGCCAGCCCGGGTCCACTTCGAAATAGAAACCGATGGTTTCGGTTTCGCCGACGGCAAATGAATCCGGCGCCAGCCAGCGCACGCGCACGTGGTCACCGCTGGCGCTGTCCTGGGCGAAGGCGCCGCCGGCCGCTATGGAGAGAGCGAACAGAATGTATCTGGCAACCCATTTGAAGACGGACACGGAAACCTCTTCGCAATTACGAGCCGATTTTCTGCGCCGGGATATCGGCGTTATTTTTATGGCCCTCATTCAAGCGGAATACGCCGGAGCTTGCAATCGCCGTGCGACCGGCGCCCCCCTGTGGCAGTCAGTCCGTGTCTTCGGAGTTTTCCGATTCCAGTGCAACCACTTCTATACCCGACCTTCCGTAGCGCCAGCGCAGATTGAAGCCGCAGAGCCGCATACCGTAGACCCGTTCAGAATCCGGCTTTTGATAGGCGGGTTTGGGGTCCTGCGCCAGTACCTGGTCGATCAGCCGCGGCAGATCGGTGCCCCAATCGTCGCTGTAGGCGCCGGCTTTCTCGAGAATTTCCTTGGGGACGGAAACGCTTACCGGCTTCGGCGGTGCCTCGGCAAAGCCGCTGCGGGCAGCCGCCAGCGCATCCGCATAGGGAATATAGGGTTTGATATCCAGCACCGGCGTGCCGTCCACCAGGTCGGCGCCACCGACGATCAGCTCTACCCTGGGTCTGGTGCGCACTTCCAGCAAACGCACTACCGACAGGCCGATATTGTTGGGGCGGAAAGGGGAGCGGGTGGCGAGGACGCCGAGTTTTTTGTTGCCACCGAGGCGCGGCGGGCGCACTTTGGCGGACCACTGGCCGGCGGCCTGGTGGAACTGGAAAATTACCCAGATATGGGTGTTTTCCTCCAGGCCGGCGACGGCGTCGGGGGTGTCCAGTGGCGGCAGCAGTTCGATGGAAGCGCGGCTGGCGTCGGCGAGCATGGGCTGGCGGGGGACGCCGAATTTTTCTCCGAAGCAGGAGTGGACGGTGGCGATCGGAGTCATTTTGAATGCGGAATACGCGCCCTGGCTTGTTGCCCGTAGGAGCGGCCCATGGCCGCGATCGAGCTATAGCAGTAGCTGCAAGATCTATCGCGGCCATGGGCGGACGGCCGCCCCGCCGCTCCTACAACGTACATACAATATTCCGCATTCATCAAATCCCCCCCATACAGAGGTATTTGATTTCCAGATAGTCGTCCAGGCCGTACCTGGAGCCCTCGCGACCTGTGCCGGATTGTTTGACGCCGCCGAAGGGGGCCATTTCGTTGGAGACGATGCCTTCGTTGATGCCGACCATACCGTATTCCAGCCCTTCACTGACGCGCCAGATGCGGCCGATATCGCGGGAATAGAAATAGGAGGCGAGGCCGAACTCTGTGTCGTTGGCCAGGCGGATGGCTTCCTCCTCGGTGGAGAATTTGAACAGCGGCGCCACCGGGCCGAAGATCTCCTCCTTGAACAGGCGCATCTGGTCGTTGACGTCAGTCAAGACCGTGGGGGCGTAGAAGCATTCGCCCAGTGCATTGGGGCCGCCACGGACAGTCGGTACAGCACCTTTCTGCAGCGCGTCGTCCACCAGTTCCTGCACGCCTTTCACCGCCTTGCTGCTGATCAGCGGGCCGACGTCGATACCGGCTTCCGCGCCGTTACCCATTTTCAAGGCATTGGTCGCGGCGGTGAACTTCTCGGCGAAGGCGTCGTAGACGCCTTCCTGCACGAAGATGCGGTTGGCGCAGACGCAGGTCTGGCCGGCGTTGCGGTATTTGCAGATGATGGCGCCCTTGACCGCGGCATCGATGTCCGCGTCGTCGAAGACGATAAAGGGCGCGTTGCCGCCCAGTTCCAGGGAGGTTTTCTTGATGGTCTCGGCGCACTGGGCCTGCAGCTGTTTACCCACCGCGGTGGAGCCGGTGAAGGTGAATTTGCGCACCAGCGGGTTGCCGGTCATCTCTTCGCCGATCTCCCGCGCATTCTTGCCGGCCACCACGTTGAACACTCCGGCGGGAATGCCGGCGTCTTCCGCCAGCACCGCCAGCGCCAGCGCGGACAGCGGGGTCTCCGAGGCGGGTTTGGCGACGAAGGGGCAGCCGGCGGCGAGGGCCGGGGCCATCTTGCGCGCGATCATGGCGCTGGGGAAATTCCACGGGGTGATGGAGCAGGTGACGCCGACGGGCTGCTTGATGACAACGATGCGCTTGTCGTTGGACGGCGGCGCTATGACGTCGCCGTAGACTCGCTTGGCCTCCTCGGAAAACCACTCGATATAGTTGGCGCCGTAGAGGATTTCGGTCCTGGATTCGGACAGCGGCTTGCCCTGTTCGGCGGTGAGGATTTTTGCCAAGTCATCGACATTGTCGACGATCAGGTCGAACCAGCGGCGCAGGATTTTTGCGCGCTCTTTCACCGTGGCGTTGCGCCAGGCGGGCCAGGCTTTGTCCGCGGCTTCGATGGCCTGGCGGGTTTCCTCGGCGCCCAGGTCGGCGATGCTGGCGACGACTTCGCCGGTGGCGGGGTTGCTGACTTCGAAAGTTTCGCCGGAGTCGGCGTCTATCCATTTGCCGTTGACGTAGGACTGGGTGCGCAGCAGTGAAGGGTTTTTCAGGTCCGGCATCGCATTCTCCTTTGGCATTTTTCCATTGGCGTTGGCGGGCCTGCGGCCCGCTTTGCCGAGCTGGAGCTCGGCGTTCCCAGGGGCGCCTTTTCCCGAGTCCCGGGGAATTATTTTTTCTTTTTCACGAACTTCATCAGGCGCCGCTTCTTGGCCTTCTGGCGGTCGGTCAGTTTCTGCTTCCTGCCGGCGTAGGGGTTGGCGCCGGTGCGGAATTCGATCTTGATCGGGGTGCCGTGCAGGTCCAGGGCCTTGCGGTAGGTCTTCTCAAGGTAGCGCACATAGTGCGCCGGCACCTGCTCGGTCTGGTTGCCGTGAATCACGATCACCGGCGGGTTCTGGCCACCGGCGTGGGCGTAGCGGAGCTTGATGCGGTGGCCGTGCACCAGTGGTGGCTGGTGCTCGCTGACCGCCCATTGCAGTATGCGGGTCAGGTGATTGGTGGAGAGCTTGTCGGTGGCGCTCTGGTAGGCGGACTCGATGGACTCGTACAGGTGGCCGACGCCGGTGCCGTGCAGGGCGGAGATAAAGTGGATATCGGCGAAGTCGACGAAGCGCAGGCGCCGCTCCAGTTCCGTCTTCACGTATTCGCGGTGATCGGCGTCGAGGCCGTCCCACTTGTTCAGCGCCACCACCAAGGCGCGGCCGGCCTGGATGACACTGCCCATCAGGTGCATGTCCTGGTCCACCAGGCCCTCGCGGGCATCGACCACCAGTACCACCACATTGGCGTCTTCCACCGCCTGCAGGGTTTTGACGATGGAGAATTTCTCCACCGATTCCACGATGTTCTTGCGCCGGCGAATGCCCGCGGTGTCGATGATCGTATAGGGTTTGTCGTCGCGCTGGTAATGGATGTAGACGCTGTCGCGGGTGGTGCCGGGCTGGTCGTAGACGACGACGCGATCCTCGCCCAGCAGGCGGTTCACCAGGGTGGACTTGCCTACGTTGGGGCGGCCGACGATGGCGATCTTGATGCCCTTGGCCTCTTCCACTGCCTCCGGTTCGGCCTGCTCGGGCAGGTCCTCCACCACCCGCTGCATCAGCGTGCGCACACCGCGGCCGTGGGTGGCGGTGGTCGGGAACAGCTCGCCGATACCCAGCTCGTAGAAGGGCGCCAGGGCGATATCCGGATTCACACCGTCCACCTTGTTGGCCACCAGGAAGGTGGGTTTGGAACGGGTGCGCAGCTGGTCGGCGATGATCTCGTCCGCCGGGGTCAGGCCGGCGCGGCAGTCCACCAGGAAGAGGACGATATCCGCTTCCTCGATGGCCTGCATGGACTGCTGGGCCATGGCCGCATCGATGCCCTCCTCGCCGCCGCTGATACCTCCGGTGTCGACCAGGATGACCTTGCGGCCGTCGATCTCCGCCTCTCCGTACTTGCGGTCGCGGGTCAGGCCAGCGTAGTTGGCCACCAGGGCGTCGCGGCTCCTGGTGAGCCGGTTGAAGAGGGTGGATTTGCCCACGTTGGGGCGCCCGACCAGGGCGATTACTGGCAGCATAAAAAATCTGGCTTGAGCCTATACAAGAAATACAAACGCCCGCGCTAGGCGGGCGATTTCAATTCGCCGGGCACATCCCTGTGCCCGGCCCTTCGGGCAGCTTCGCTGCGTCAAATCGCTCCGGGCGATTTGATCGCCTGCAAGCAGGCTCCTACGACCGCCATGGAAGGCGGGAGTGCCGAAAACGCAGGAGCATTTTTCGGTCGGCGGGCCTGCGGCCCGCTTGCCGAATTGGCGGCGGGCGCTCCCGAGCTCGGTGTTCCCAGGGGCGTCTCTTCCCGAGTCCCGAGTCCCGAATCCCGACAGTATTATTTGCGCTCCAGGCGCAGGGCCACCAGCTCGCCGCCGTCGGACAGGGCGAACAGCAGGTCGCCGTCCACCAGCATAGGGATACGCACCGGGTCGCTGTCGATGCGCTCGCGGCCGATAAACTGGCCGTTGGCCGGGTCCAGTACGTGCAGGTAGCCGTCCAGGTCGCCCACCACCAGCACGTCGCCGAAGTAGGCCGGGCCACTCAACTCGCGGCGCAGCAGTTCGTTGTTGTTCCACACGATCTGGCCGTTGCCCACATTGTAGGCGTTGACGCTGCCCCCGGCATCGCTCAAGTATACATTGCCCGCGCCCACGGCCACGCTGTGGTGGGTGGAGGCATCACGCGCCCAGAGGCCGCGGCCGTCTTCACGGGACAGGGCCACGACGCGGCCCTGGTAGCTGGCGGCGAACACCAGGTCGCCGCGCACCACCGGCGCGCCGTCGACATCCACTACCCGCTCCAGTTCCGCGGAACCCTGGGGAATGGCGACGCGCTGCTCCCAGCGCGGCACGCCGTCGCGAGCGTCCAGGGCGATCAGTTTGCCGTTGTCGAGGCCGGCGATCACGGTGCCGCCGGTGATTACCGGCGCCGCGGTGCCGCGCAGGGTCAGTACCGGCAGCACGGTGCTGTGGCTCCAGCGCTCCTCGCCGCTGGTCGCATCGAGACCCACCAGTTTGCCGTCCACGGTCTGCACCACCACCACGCCGGCGCCCACCGCCGGTGCGGAGACCACTTCGCCGGACACTTGGTAGGTCCACAGCTCGCTGCCGTCGTCCAGATCCAGGGCCACTACGCGGCCGCGGTAGTCCGCCACCACCACAATACCCAGGCCGACACCGACGCCGCCGCTGATCTCCACGTCCAGCTCCGTTTCCCACTGGCGCCTGCCGGTGCTGCGGTCGAAGGCGATGACATCGCCGTCGCTGTTGGCCGCCACCAGTTTGCCGGCGCCGATGGCGGGCTGCAGCATGGCGTAGCGCTTGGTGTCGATATCGCCGATGCCCTTCGACCAGACCTCTTTCAGTTCCACGGTCGCGGTGATATCCACCAGCTCGACCGGGTCCGTGTCCTCCTTCTCTTCATTGGAGGCGCAGGCGGCGATTGCCAGTGCCAGCGCTACGGCAGCGGCGCGGCCGGCCGCGCGGGAAAGAAAACTCATTGCTCGTTGCTCTCCTCGGTCCCTGCCTCTGTCGGCTGAGCGTCGTCCTCGGCCGCTTGGCCACCCTGCTCTTCGCCAGCCTCTTCTTCAATACTCTCCTGCGCCGGGGCCAGGCTCTCGACCTTCATCTCCAGCAGGCGACGGCTGCCCTGTTGTTCCGGCAGCAGTTGTGCCAGCGCCTGCTGGTAGGCCGCGCGCGCGTCTTCCTCCTCGCCCTTTTGCAGCAGGATATCGCCGCGGGTTTCCGCGAACAGCGCGGCAAAGGACGGCGGTACATCGCCCTCGAGCAGTTTCAGCGCTTCGTCCGGCGCGCCGCGTGCGGCCTTCACCGCCGCCAGGCGGCGCTTGGCCAGCAGTTGCAGCGAGGTTTCGCCGGTGTTGTCCAGCACCCACCGCAGTTCCTTTTCCGCGGTTTCGAGGTCATTGGCTTCCGCCGCCATGGCCGCGAGACGCAGGGACGCCTGGCTGGCGTAGATGCGCTTGGGGAAACCTGCCTTCAACTGCTGGCCGACGCTCTTGGCGGTGGTCAGTTGCTTGTTGTCCGGCTGGCCGTCGTTGGCGGACACGGCCTCGACAAAGTTCTGGTACAGGTTGGAGGCCTCTTCGGCCTTGGTGCGCTCGGCATTCTGCCACCACTGGTAGCCGAAGTAGCCGGCCAGCGCCAGTACCACGCCGGTGACTATGCCCTTGCCGTTTTCGGACCACCAGCGTTTCAGTGTTTCTATTTGTTCTTCTTCGGTGATGTGCTCAGCCATGGAGTAATTCGCCTTTCCTGTAATTTCTTAAGTCTTCCTGTAGGAGCGGCCGGTGGCCGCGATCAGATGCCATCGCGGCCACCGGCCGCTCCTACATGTACATGGTTCTTTTTCAGCCCGCGAGTAGCGCGGGCAGTTCCGCCAGCGCGACCGTCTGCTGGGGCTCCTCGCCGCGCAGGTATTTGACGGTTACCTGCCCTGCCGCGGCCTCGTTCTCGCCGATAATCAGCGCGACGTCGGCCCCGCTCTTGTCGGCCTTTTTCATCTGGCTCTTGAAGCTGCCACCGCCCATATGGGTCTGCAGACGCAGCCAGGGCAATTGGTCGCGCAGCTGTTCCGCGGCGGCCAAAGCCGCCGATTGTACATCACCCACGGCCACCAGGTAGGCGTCTACCTGCTGATTGAGGGCTTCGGGCAGCGCGCCGAGGGTCTCCAGCATCAGCACCAGCCGCTCGACCCCCAGGCCGAAACCCACCGCCGGGGTCGGTTTGCCGCCCATCTGTTCCACCAGGCCGTCGTAGCGGCCGCCCGCGCAGACGGTGCCCTGGGCGCCGAGGCTGTCGGTCACCCACTCGAATACGGTCTTGCCGTAGTAGTCGAGCCCGCGAACCAGCTTCGGGTTGATCTCGTAGGCCACGCCGGCGGTGTCCAGCAACTGGCGCAGCTGACTGAAATGGGCTGCGGATTCGTGGTCGAGGAAGTCCAGTAGACAGGGGGCGTCCGCCAGCAGTTCCTGGGTCTGGGCATTTTTGCTGTCGAGGATGCGCAGCGGGTTGCGCTCCAGGCGGCGCTGGCTGTCCTCGTCGAGTTGATCGCGGCGGGCGCTCAGGTAGTCCACCAGCGCCTCGCGGTAGGCGGCGCGGCTGGCGGAGTTGCCCAGCGAGTTCAGCTGCAGTTTCACGTGCTCGCTGATCCCCAGTTGGTGCCACAGGCGCGCGGTCATGATCAGGATTTCCGCATCGATGTCCGGCCCCTCGATGCCGAACACCTCGACGCCGAACTGGTGGAACTGGCGCAGGCGGCCCTTCTGCGGCCGCTCGTAGCGGAACATGGGGCCGAAATACCACAGCCGCTGGGGCTGGCCCAGCAGGTTGTTCTGGATGGCCGCGCGCACGGTGCCGGCGGTGCCTTCCGGGCGCAGGGTGACGCTGTCGCCGCTCTTGTCGTCGAAGGTGTACATTTCCTTCTCGACGATATCCGTGGCCTCGCCCACGGCGCGGCTGAACAGCTGGGTCGCCTCCAGGTAGGGGGTGCGGACCTCGCTGTAGCCGTAGCGGGCGAAGAGTTCGCCCAGGGTGGATTCCACATACTGCCAGACCGGGGACTGGTCCGGCAGCAGGTCGTTCATGCCGCGTATTGCGCGAAGCTGTTTCAACGGTGTTCCTTAGTTGCTCGTTATTGCGGTGCCACAGGTGCCAGTTAGCTGGCTCGGTGGCGGCACTGCTGCCGGCGGCCTTTTGCCAGACACGCTGTGGATACATCCCTGTACGCTCTCCACGGCCATCCATGGCCGCAGAAGGTCTGGCAAAAGGCCGCCGGCATCAGCGCCTTCGCATTTGATTTCTATGTTCTTTTCCGAGTCCCGAATCCCGAGAATTACGCCTTGGCGATAATATCCGCCTCGCGCTCGGCCTTGGCCGCGGCCTTTTCGCGGATCAGTTTCTCCAGGTCGTCGACCAGGTTTTCATTGGTGAATTTGCGGTTCGGCTGGCCGTCCACATAAATCGCGTGGCTGGGGGTTCCGCCGGCGAGGCCGATGTCCGCCTCCTTGGCCTCGCCCGGGCCGTTGACGATGCAACCGATCACCGCCACATCCAGTGGTGTGGTGATGTCCTCCAGGCGCGCCTCCAGTTCGTTCATGGTTTTCACCACGTCGAAGTTCTGCCGCGAGCAGCTGGGGCAGGCGATAAAGTTGATGCCCTTGGTGCGCAGGCGCAGGCTCTTGAGCAGGTCCCAGCCCACTTTCACTTCTTCCACCGGGTCCGCGGCCAGGGACACGCGCAGGGTATCGCCGATGCCGTCCAGCAGCAGGGCGCCGAGGCCGATGGCGGACTTGACCGTGCCGGCGCGCAGGCCGCCGGCCTCGGTGATGCCCAGGTGCAGCGGCTGCTCGATCTGCTGGGCCAGTTTGCGGTAGGCGGCGGTGGCCATAAAGATGTCGGAGGCCTTGACGCTCACCTTGAAATTCTGGAAATCCAGGCTGTCGAGGATCTCCACGTGGCGCAGGGCCGATTCCACCAGGGCGTCCGGGGTGGGTTCGCCGTACTTTTTCTGCAGGTCTTTTTCCAGGGAGCCGGCGTTGACGCCGATGCGGATCGGGATATTCAGGTCGCGGGCCTTGTCCACCACCGCGCGGATGCGCTTCTCGCGGCCGATGTTGCCCGGGTTGATGCGCAGGCAGTCGACTCCCAGGTCGGCCACGCGCAGGGCTATCCGATAGTCGAAGTGGATATCCGCCACCAGCGGAACGGTCACCCGCTTCTTGATCTCACCGAAGGCCTCGGCCGCGTCCATGCTCGGCACGGAGACGCGCACTATGTCCGCGCCGGCCTGCTGCAGGCGGTTGACCTGGTCCACGGTTGCCGCCACGTCGCAGGTGTCGGTATTGGTCATGCTCTGCACCGAGATAGGCGCGCCGCCGCCGACGGGCACGTCGCCCACCATGATCTGGCGCGACCGGCGGCGTACGATGGGTGACTCAAATTGCATAGGGCTGACCCGGCAGTTTTGCAGACTGAAAAATCGAGGGGGGATTATAGAGAGATTGGGCACAAACCTACAGAGTTCGCGCCCAGGGGTTCGACTGACAGTAATGATTACTCGCCGACGGTGAGCCGGCGGGTGCGGCGGTTGCCGATGGGGGCGCTGTCGATCAGTTCGCCCCGATAGCGCACCTGGGCGCCGCGGGCGTTGCCGAGCATCAGCTCAAACGGCGGCAGGCCGCTCAGTACCACCTCGCTGCCGGCGGGCTTCAGCTTGGCCAGCAGCACCGCGCCGCTGGCATCCTTGATTTCGACCCAGGAGTCCTCGTCGAACGTCAGCCGCAGCTCCGTCGGCTCCCCGGTGGGCGCCGCCACTTCGGCGGACGGCTGCGAAATTTCCGCCGGCTCAGCGGCGGTCTCCTGTTCCGGCCCGGTATCCGCCGCGGCCCCTTCGCCATCGACGGGCGCTACTTCCGTTGCCGGATCTTCCGCAAGCCCCTCCCCCTCTACCCCGCTCAGCGCCGGCGCTTCCGGCACAGTGTTTAGCATTTCCTCGGCACCGGCGGATGCCACTTCGAGGTTCGCGGCGGAAATGCCGGCGGCACTCTCGATGCCACTTCCAGCGAAACGGTCAGATGCGGGCTTTTCAGCGAAGACTGCCGGCGGTGTCGCGTCGCGACCGTACATCCACCAGAAGACGCCCGCCACCAGCAACAGCGGCAGCAGCGCCAGGCCTCCCAGGCCGCGCTTGCGCTCGCGCACCAGTGGCTCGCGACGGATATGGGCGACTATCTCGCGGGTCTCTTCCTCCGCGCTGCAATAGCCGGAGAAGGACTCCAGCACCGGCGCCGCGTCGATGCGCAGCTCCTTGCACATGTTGCGGATATAGCCGCGCACGTAGAGGGCGTTGGGCAGGCGCTCGTATTCGTCGTTTTCCAGCAACTCCAGCTTGTTCCCGGTCATGCACAGGCGGCGGGACAGCTCTTCGCGGCTCAGCCCCGCCGCTTCCCGCGCGCGTCGCAGCTGGCTGCCGGGGGAGTTGTCCAGGTGGGGCCCGTCGCCCTCCTCGAGGGATTGGGGCACGCAGTTTTCGGTGGTGTCGGAGAGGTTATCCGTCATTGTCCATCATCTGTTGGTATTTCAGCGTTTCCGCCGAATAGGGGTAAAGGTTTTTCAGCGCCAGGGCATGGCTCCGTTCCTTGTCCCGATTGCCAAAGATTTTCTCAATGCGGATACCCAGCCACAGGGACTGGGGTATCTGCCGGTTTTTAGCACTGTATCTGTCCAGGTAGTGCTTCGCCTGTGCATAGGCACCGGTATCGAATTTGAGTTCCGCCAGGTCCAGCAGCGCCTGCGGCAAATTGCCGTCCAGGGCCAGGGCGCGGGTGTAGGCCTTTTCCGCCTCCTCGGTCATGCCCAACTGCATCGCGGCGCGGCCGTAGTTGGTGAGGGCGTAGGAGCGGCGGTTGTAGGTGAGATCGGAGGCGGCCTTCTCAAACTGCGCCAGCGCTTCCCGGTAGCGCCCCTCCTGGTAGAGGAATGCACCGTAGTTGGTGTGCGCCATGGAGAAGCTGTCGCCGTAGCGCAGGGCTTTCTTGAAGTGGGACTCGGCCACGGCCAACTCGCCGTCGGCCTGGTACAGCACCGCGAGGCCGAGATGGGCCTGGGGATCTTTGGGGCCCAGTTCCAGGGCCTTGTTGAAATGGTGACGTGCGGCATCGCGGTTGTCACCGCCCTGCAGGTAGCGCAGCCCCAGTTGCACATGGGTGTGCACCGCCTTTTCCAGGTCGATTTCCTGCCGCTGCGGCAGGCCGGTGGTCACACAGCCACTCAGCCAGAAACTGAGGATCAGCCCCGCCAGCGACGGGGTCAGGGATTTCGCCAACACAACTCCACCTATGTATTTTTATTGTGCGTAGGGACCGGGGGCCGCGGCGCTCAACCGACAATACGCACCGGACTTTCTATATCGCCACGGCGTTCTATATCGCCACAGCGTTCTGCGTTGCGGTAGCGTTCGGAGCGGCGCGTGCGGTCGTTGACGCTGCCGGCCAGTTGGCCGCAGGCCGCGGCGATATCGTCGCCGCGGGTGGTACGCACGGTTACCGTATAGCCTTTGTCCAACAAAATCTGTTGAAAGCGTCGCAACGCGTTGTTGCTCACCCTCTGGTAGTCGGACAACTCGAACGGATTGAAGGGTATCAGATTTATCTTGACGGGCACATCGCGCAGCAATTCGGCCAGCTGCTCGGCGTGCTCCGGGCGGTCGTTGACCTCCCGGATCATGGTGTACTCGATAGTCATCTTGCGGTGGGTATCCGGCATGCGCTCGATATAGCGCCTGGCGCTGTCGAGAAGCATCGCTATCGGGTACTTCCTGTTGATCGGCACCAGTTGGTTGCGCAGTTCGTCGTTGGGCGCGTGCAGGGAGATGGCCAGGCTGACATCGGTCACGTCCGCGAGGCGGTCCAGGGCCGGTACCACGCCCGAGGTGGACAGGGTCACCCGGCGCTTGGAGATGCCGTAGGCGTTGTCCTCCATCATCAGGTTCATGGCGTCGACCACATTGTCGAAGTTGAGCAGGGGTTCACCCATGCCCATCATCACCACGTTGGTCACCTTGCGCGGGCCTTTCGGTGCGAGTTGGCTGAAGGATTTGCAGGCGATCCACACCTGGCCGATGATCTCGGCCGCGGTCAGGTCGCGGTTGAAGCCCTGCTTGCCGGTGGCGCAGAAGCTGCAGTCCAGGGAACAGCCGACCTGGGAGGAGACGCACAGGGTGCCGCGATCGCCGTCGGGGATATAGACGGTCTCGATGGCGCTGCCGCCCTCGACCCGGATCAGCCACTTGCGCGTGCCGTCGGCGGAGTCCCACTGGCCCAGCACTTCCGGCGCGCGTATCTCGGCCACCCCGGCCAGCTTCTCGCGCAGGGCCTTGCTGACGTTGGTCATCTGCGCAAAGTCGTCGACCCCGTTCTGATGAATCCACTTCAGTACCTGCACGGCGCGGAAGCGCTTCTCGCCCAGCGACTCGAAGAACGCGGCCAGCTTGTCGACAGACAGGCCGAGCAGGTTGGTCTTGGCGGTTTCTGTGGTGCTCATTGGATTCTCGTGGCTCATTGGGCCGGCGGCTCTAAGCTGGCTGCCGGGGCAGCCCTGCTGCCGGTGGCAGTTTGCGGGACACGCCGTGAATCCATCCCTGGAGGCTCGGCATCGACATCCCTGTCTCAGACGGTCCCGCAAACTGCCACCGGCAGCAGGGCCTTCGCATCAGGCTCACTACTTCTTACATAGGCTGCAGGGTGCGCCACGGCAGACAACTGCTCCATGCGTAGTCTGCATGACCGCCATCCATGGCGGCCTCGCACCATTCAGCTTAAGCGCTAAAGCTTAAGCTCTCGGGCAAATCTCGTCGTCGGCGAAGAAGTAGCTCACTTCGCGCGCGGCGGACTCGGCGGAGTCGGAGCCGTGCACCGCGTTGGCGTCGATGCTCTGGGCGAAGTCGGCGCGGATGGTGCCGGCAGCGGCCTCCTGCGGGTTGGTGGCACCCATCAGGTCGCGGTTGGCCAGGATGGCATTCTCGCCCTCCAGGACCTGGACCACAACCGGCCCGGAAGTCATGAAATCCACCAGGTCCTTGAAGAAGGGGCGCTCCCTGTGCTCGGCGTAGAAGCCCTCGGCCTTCTCGCGGGACAGGTGCAGCATTTTCATGGCGACGATACGCAGACCGGCTTTCTCGAAGCGGCTCTCGATTTCGCCGATCACATTCTTGGCGACCGCGTCCGGCTTGATGATAGATAGGGTGCGTTCCAGGGCCATGTTTTTCTCCAGGTCAGTGTTGTTACATATAGAAAGAGCAACCGCAGTTGCTCTTCCAGGGGTATTCCTGTGCCGCCTTTCGCGGCGGGCGGATTATACGGGCAATTGATCAGCTTTTGTACATACCGGGGACAGAAATCAAAAGGCGGAGGGCAGAAATGTGACCGGCTCCTGGGGCACCGAATGTCCTATGATTTCAATTCTCTGTCCTCCGGTTTCAGTCCTCCGCCTCCTGAATCCAGGCTGCCTGTATCGCCTCGAGAATCTTTTCGCCACAGCGGTTGGGGTCATCCTCGAAACCGGGCAGTTCCACCACCCAGTTGCGCAGGTCGACGAAGTTGACGGTCAGGGGGTCCACGTCCGGGTGGGCGTCAACCAGCTCTATGGCGATTTCGTTGATATCCGTCCACAGCATCTCTGTTTTGTCTCCGCTCAGGTATTTTTTCTTTCGTCGGCTCAGGGCTTTTTGTCCGCTCAAGGCTTTTCGTCCGCTCAAGGCTGTAACCAGCCCTCAGTGCTTCTCTGAAACCTGGTTGATGGTGTATTTCGGAATCTCGACCACCAGGTCTTCGTCGTCCACGATGGCCTGGCAGGACAGGCGCGAGTCCGGCTCCAGGCCCCAGGCCTTGTCGAGCAGATCCTCTTCCAACTCGTCCGGCTCGCCGAGGGAATCGAAGCCCTCGCGCACGATCACGTGGCAGGTGGTGCAGGCGCAGGACTTCTCGCAGGCGTGCTCTATCTCGATGCCGTGCTCCAGTGCCGCGTCGCAGATGCTGACGCCCGGCTCCACTTCCACCACCTTGCCCTCGGGGCAGATCTCGGCGTGGGGTAAAAATACGATTTTTGGCATGGATCTTCAGTTCTCCGGATCAAATTCATCCAGGGTGTGCCCCTGCATGGCGCGCCTGATGGAGGCGTCCATACGCCGCGCGGCGAAGGGCTCGGACAGCTGGTTGAGCGCCTCCATGCGCCGGCGAATCTCCTCGGCATCGCCGCCGTTGTGGGCCAGGCGCAACGCCTCCATGGCCCGCTCCAGCCCGTTCAACTCACTCTCGTCGAGCAGTTCGGCGCCGTTTTCCCTGAGCGCCGCCAGCAGGCTCTCCAGGATGCGCTCCGCCTCCACCTGGGCCTCGCGCAGGGCGCGCGCGGCTATGTCCTCCTCGGCGTGGGCGTAGGAGTCCTGCAGCATGCGCGCGATGTCTTTGTCCTCCAGGCCGTAGGAGGGTTTGACGGTGATATCGGCGCTGGCGCCGCTGCTCGTCTCCATCGCGGTCACAGACAGCAGGCCGTCCGCGTCCACCTGGAAGGTCACGCGGATATGGGCGGCGCCGGCCACCATCGGCGGTATGCCGCGCAGCTCGAAGCGCGCCAGGGAACGGCAGTCCGCAACCAGCTCGCGCTCGCCCTGCACCACGTGGATAGCCATGGCCGTCTGGCCGTCCTTGAAGGTGGTGAATTCCTGGGCCTTAGCCACCGGTATGGTGGTGTTGCGGTGGATCAGCTTCTCGGTCAGACCGCCCATGGTCTCTATGCCCAGGGACAGGGGAATCACGTCCAGCAGCAGCAGGTCGTCGCCGGACTTGTTGCCTACCAGCACGTCGGCCTGCAGGGCCGCGCCTATGGCGACCACCTGGTCCGGGTCTATATCCGCGTGGGGCGCGCGGCCGAAGTATTCCTCCACCCGTTCGCGCACGCGCAGGGTGCGGGTGGAGCCGCCCACCAGCACCACTTCACGCACTTCGCCCACGGACAGGCCGGCGTCGCGCAGGGCTCGCCTGCAGGCGCGCAACGTCTGGTCGATCAGGGGGTCCAGCAGCCGGGCCATGCCGGTGCGGTCCAGGGTGCCGCGCCAGTTGCCGTAACCGACCTTCACCTGTTCCCGCTGTGCCAGGGCCTCTTTGGCCGCGCAGGCGCCGTCCAGCAGCGCGCGCTGGGTGGCAGCATCCAGGTTGGTGCCCAGGCCGGCCTGTTCGGCCATCCAGCCGGCGATGGCGCGGTCGAAATCGTCGCCGCCCAGGGCGGTGTCGCCGCCGGTGGACAGGACTTCGAAGACGCCGCGGGACAGCCGCAGTATGGAGATATCGAAGGTGCCGCCACCCAGGTCGTAGACGGCGACTGTTTTTTCAGGGCCGCCGGCGCCACCCTCCTCGCCCTTGTCCAGGCCGTAGGCCACCGCCGCCGCGGTGGGTTCGTTCAGCAGGCGCAGCACCTTGAGGCCCGCCAGCTGCGCGGCGTCCTTGGTGGCCTGGCGCTGGGCCTCGTCGAAATAGGCGGGCACGGTGATCACCGCGCCGTCCAGTTCGCCGCCCAGTGCGGCGGAGCCGCGCTGGTGAAGGGTTTTCAGGATTTCGGCGGAGACCTGCACCGGGTTCACCGGCCCCATGGCGGTCTCAATCGCCGGCATGCCGCCGGACGTGTCCGCGAACCTGTAGGGCAGTTGTTCGCCAAAGCTCTTTACATCGGCAATACCGCGCCCCATCAGGCGCTTGACCGAAATCAGGGTATTGTAGGGGTCCTGGCCGGCGCGGTCGCGCGCCGCGGCCCCGACGGTGATTCCGTCCTCGCCGTAGTGCACCGCCGAGGGCAGAATCACACAGCCGTCTTCCGCCGCTATGGCCTCCGCCGACCCGCTTCGCACCGTGGCCACCAGTGAATTGGTGGTGCCCAGGTCTATGCCCACGGCACGCTTGCGCTGGTGGGGTTCCGGGGTCTGGCCGGGTTCGGAAATCTGCAATAACGCCATCTTCAATCCAGTAAGTCTTCTTCCAATTCTTCCACTTGCCGCTGCAGCTTGACCAGGAACTGCAGCCTGAGCAGGGAGTTTTTGCCGGCCTCCAGGTCGCCCGCGGCGAAGACCCCGGCAAAGTGTGCCTGCTCACCGGCGAAGAGGCCGCGCACCTCATCGCCCAGTTCGTCCAGCGCCGCAGCCGGGTCCGCCTCCTCGCGCACCGCTTCCAGGCGCTCGCGCAGCAGCATCTGCTGCATCAGGAATTCGGCATCGGCAGTGGTCTGCTCGGGGCTCACCGCAACGCCGGCGAGTTCGAGCAGGTAGCCGGCGCGCAGCACCGGCTCGCGCAGGGTGGTGTGCGCCTCGTTGATCCGCGCCGCATACTGCATCGCCAGCAACTGCTCGCGCTCCGACTTGGACGCGTACCTGTCCGGGTGGAATTCCCGCTGAAGCTCGCGATAGCGCCCGGCCAGGGCCGCGAGGTCGATTTCAAACGCGGGCTTGAGGCCGAACATTTCGAAATAGGTCTGGTTCAGTGACATATTCATTCGCCCCTACATGGCGGGCTGCGCCCGCGCCCTCTCCCCCGGCCCCTCTCCCGCAAGCGGGAGAGGGGAGAGGTGGGGATATGAAAAAGGCCGGCGTGCCCGACGCACCCGACCTTAAAAAATCGGCCCTGCCAATTTTACACGTGGAAGCTTTCGCCGCAGCCGCACTCGTTCTTTACGTTCGGGTTGGAGAAGGCAAACCCCTCGTTCAACCCTTCCTTGACGAAATCCAGCTCGGTGCCGTCCAGGTAAACCAGGCTCTTGGGGTCCACCACCAGCACGACCCCTTCCTGCTCGAAGGTCACATCCCCGGCTTCCGCCTCGTCGACAAACTCCAGCACATAGGAGAGGCCGGAGCAGCCGGCGGTCTTCACACCGACGCGGATGCCGATACCCTTGCCGCGCTTGTCGAGCTGGCGCTTGATATGCTGCCGTGCCGCCTCGGTCATGGTAATGGCCATAACGATACCCTTACTGCTCTCACTACCCTTGCTTCTCAGATGGGCTTAACCGGCCGCCTCTTCCTTCGCATCGCCGGTCAACTGGCCGCGCTTTTCGCGGATATTGCGCACCGCGGCCTTGATGGCGTCTTCCGCCAGCACCGAGCAGTGGATTTTCACCGGCGGCAGCGCCAGTTCCTCGGCGATGGCGGTGTTCTTGATCTGCTCCGCCTCGTCGATGGTCTTGCCCTTCACCCACTCGGTGAGCAGGGAGCTGGAGGCGATTGCGGAACCGCAGCCGTAGGTCTTGAACTTGGCATCCTCGATCACGCCGTCCTCGTTCACCTGGATCTGCAGGCGCATCACGTCGCCGCAGGCGGGCGCGCCGACCATGCCGGTGCCGACATTGTCGGACTCGTCGTCCAGGCGGCCGACATTGCGGGGATTTTCGTAGTGATCGATCACTTTATCGCTATAAGCCATGATTCTTGTCTCCTGAAATCTTGCCGGTACTCAGTGGGCGGCCCATTCAATGGTATTGAGATCTATGCCGTCTTTGTACATGTCCCACAGGGGCGACAGCTCGCGCAGTTTTTCCACCGCCTTGCGCACTTCCGCCGCGGCCGTGTCCACGTCCTGCTCGCTGGTGAAGCGGCCAAAACTGAAACGCAGGGAGCTGTGGGCCAGTTCGTCGTTCACGCCCAGGGCGCGCAGCACATAGCTGGGTTCCAGGCTGGCGGAGGTACAGGCGGAGCCGGAGGAGATCGCCAGGTCCCTCAGGGACATGATCAGGCTCTCGCCCTCGACGAAAGCGAAGCTCACATTCAGGTTGCCGGGCAGGCGCTGCTCCATCGAGCCGTTGATGTGCACTTCTTCCATATCCTCGATCCTGCTCCAGAAGCGGTTGCGCAACCCGAGCAGACGCTCGGACTCCGCTGCCATTTCCTCTTTGGCGATGCGGAAGGCCTCGCCCATGCCGACGATCTGGTGGGTGGCCAGGGTACCGGAGCGCATGCCGCGCTCGTGGCCGCCGCCGTGCATCTGCGCCTCGATGCGCACCCGCGGCTTGCGGCGCACGTAGAGGGCGCCTATGCCCTTGGGGCCGTAGACCTTGTGCGCGGAGAAGGACATCAGGTCCACTTTCAATTCCGCCAGGTCAATGGGCAGTTTGCCAGCACTCTGGGCCGCATCCACGTGGAAAATAATCTTGCGGGAACGGCACAACTCGCCGATGGCGGCGATGTCGTTGACTACGCCGATCTCGTTGTTGGCGTGCATCAGGCTCACCAGGATGGTGTCCTCGCGCAGTGCTTCCTCCACCTGTGCCGGATAGACGATGCCGTCGGCGCGCGGGTTCAGGTAGGTGACCTCGAAGCCCTCCCGCTCCAACTGGCGGCAGGTGTCCAGCACCGCCTTGTGTTCTATCTTGGAGGTGATGATGTGCTTGCCCTTGCCCTGGTAGAAGTGGGCCGCGCCCTTGATGGCCAGGTTGTCGGATTCGGTGGCGCCACTGGTCCACACTATCTCGCGCGGGTCGGCGTTGACCAGTTCGGCTACCTGGCGGCGCGCTTCCTCTGCCGCCTCTTCGGCCTTCCAGCCGAACAGGTGGGAGCGCGACGCCGGGTTGCCGAAGTTGCCCTCCATCGTCAGTTGCTCCGCCATTTTGGCGGCGACGCGTGGGTCAACCGGGCAGGTGGCCGAGTAATCCAGGTAGATGGGAAGCTTCATAGTCATACCGTTTCCGCTCAGTAAATCTCTAATACCAATGGCCCAAGTCAAGTCGTGAATGCCGACCGATCGGGCCTCACATGGTGCCGATCACCGCGATCCGCTCTTCCGGCACCTCGCGCATATCCTGGCGGCGCGCCACTTCCTGCACCTCCGCCCGCGCCACCAGGCTGGCGAGGCTGATGCCGCTCAGGAAGTTGTGAATCTGCTCGCTCAGGTCGCTCCACAGGTAGTGGGTCAGGCACTGCTCGCCGCCGGCGCAGTCCGCATTGCCGCCACAACTGGTGGCGTCGACGGACTCGTTGACCGCATCGACGATCTGCGCCACAAAAATGTCGCCGCCGTCCCGCGCCAAGCGGTAACCGCCGCCGGGGCCGCGCACGCTGGAAACCAGTCCGGACTGGCGCAGGCGGGAGAACAGCTGCTCCAGGTAGGACAGGGAGATACCCTGGCGCTTGGAGATATCCGCCAGGCTGATAGGGCCGCGATCGGCGTGCAGTGCCAGATCCAGCATCGCCGTGACCGCATAGCGGCCTTTGGTTGTCAAACGCATATCAGCTCCCGACTGATCTACAGCCCTCATTTGATCGGGGCGCGAGTATGGAATAACCCAGCAAGCCAGTCAAGTATATAACCCAGCGGCATGGTCGGGAATGCGGAATGCGGAATGCGGAATGCGGAATGCGGAATGATCGTAATCGCCTTTCCGGCCTCAGCAACCTCCCGCGATCACCCCCACGGATGGGCGCGGCCCCAAGACCGCCCGTTTCCACCGGCCGCGGGCGCGTATTCCGCATTCATCATTCCGCATTCCGCACTAACCACCCGGCCTGCCCTTACCACCGGTCTTATGGATGTAGTTCTGTATCGCCGTCAGCCAGCCCCGCAGTATCCCCAGCTCCATATCGTCCGGGCGCACGCGACTGAACAGTCGGCGCAGCCGGGTCATCGTCTGGCGGGGGTTGTCCGGGTCGATGAAGCCCAGTTCCCCCAGGGCCTGCTGCAGGTGCTCGAAATAGAGTTCCATATCGCCGGCCCTGGCCGGCGGCCTGTCCCAGTCGGCGTAACTCAACTCCGCACCTTTGCTTGCCTCCAGCGCCGCCACGCGCACCTCGTAGGCCAGCACCTGTACCGCCGTGGCGAGGTTCAGGGAGCTGTAGTCCGGGTTGGCCGGGATGTGTACGTGGAAATTGCAGGCCTGCAGTTCCTCATTGGTGAGGCCGCGGTCCTCGCGCCCGAATACCAGCGCCACCGGATGGCTTCGCGCCTCGGCCACGGCCCTCTCGCCGCACTGGCGCGGGGTCAGCAGCGGCCAGGGGATGCGGCGCTCGCGGGCACTGGTGGCCACCACCAGGCCGCAGTCGGCCACCGCCTCCTCCAGGGTGTCCACCACCACCGCACTGTCCAGCAGCTCCGCGGCACCCGCGGCGCGCCAGACGGCATTGGCGGCGGGGAATTCCCGCGGCGCCACCAGGTACAGCTGGCTCAGGCCCATATTCTTCAACGCGCGCGCGGCGCCGCCGATATTGCCGGGGTGGGCGGTGTTCACCAGAACCACGCGCACATTGTCGAGTGATTCGAGGGGAAGATTGTCGAGGGGGGACTTGGCCATATTCAGTGAACGCGCAGGATGCCTGTGTCGGGGTTGGACGGGCGCGCGAGTGTAGCAAAGATGGGCGGGAATCCCTACAATCGCACCCGGCCGGCCCGGGCACCGAGGCGCTTTTTCGCCTCCCGCTTTTTAACCCTTCTCTACCACTTAGTGCGGAATTGTTATGGAACCCATGCTGAATATTGCCCTGCGCGCGGCGCGCAAGGCCGGTGAACTGATTGAACGGGCCTGGGAGCGCGGCGATCTGGCCAAATTCGAGGAGAAAGCCCGCAACGATTTCGTCACAGAAGTGGACAGGGCCAGCGAGCAGGAGATCATCTATCACCTGCGCAAGGCCTATCCCAAACACAGCATCCGCGCCGAGGAGAGCGGCCTTACCGAGGGCGCCGAGCCGGACTACGAGTGGATCATCGACCCCCTGGACGGCACCACCAATTTTATTCACGGCGTACCCCAGTTTGCGGTTTCCATCGCCTGCCGCTACCGCGGCCGCATCGAGCACGCGGTGGTGCTGGACCCGATCAAGCGCGAGGAGTTCACCGCCAGCCGCGGCCGCGGCGCGGCCCTGAACGGCCGCCGCATCCGCGTCTCCTCCCGGCAGAATATGCGCGGCGCCCTGATCGGTACCGGCCTCCCCTTCAACGGCCCGGCGCTGGAAAACATCGACCCCTACCTGGCCGCACTGAAGGAGATCGCCGGCCAGACCGCCGGCATCCGCCGCCCGGGCGCGGCGGCGCTGGACCTGGCCTATGTGGCCGCCGGCCGCTTCGACGGTTTCTGGGAGATGTATCTGAACAGCTGGGATATCGCCGCCGGTGCACTGCTGGTAAAGGAGGCCGGCGGCCTGATCAGCGACTTCCGCGGCGGAGACGGCTACCTGGATTCCGGCAACCTGGTGTGCGCCACCCCGAAGGTGTTCAAGCCGCTGCTGCAGATAGTGGGCAGGCACCTGGGCGGCGTGCGCTGATGGTCAACCCAGCAATTCTCAACCCAACAACAAGACGTCGCCTTTATTCGAAGTCTTTTCGACATTTTCGGCCCGCCCGTACAACAGCTGCTCCAGTGGCAGCGGCCGGCCGATATGGTAGCCCTGTATCAAATCCACGCCGATAGTCCTCAGGCGCGCCGCAGTGGCGGCGTCCTCCACGTATTCGGCGATGGTTTTCGCTCCCAGGCGGTGCGCCACCTGGTGGATGGATTCGACGATGATCAGGTCGACGAAGTTGGATTCCACCTGTCGCACGAAGCTGCCATCGATCTTGATGAAGTCGATGGAAAAAGCCTTCAGGTAATTGAATGAGCTGAGACCGTTGCCAAAATCGTCCAGGGCCACCTTGCAGCCCATGCGGCGCAGGGTGGCGACGAAGTGACTGGCGCTCTCCATCTGGTTGACGATCGCCGTCTCGGTGATTTCAAACCCGACGCGCGCCAGCGGGATCGGCGTCTGCTCCAGCGCCTTGATCAGGTGCGCCTGGAACTCCGTATCGCCCAGGGCGTCTGCGGACAGGTTCAGGGAGAAATGTATCCCCGCGGCACTGATCTGCGCCGCGCGCCGCAGCAGGACCTCGTCCGCCACCCAGCGGTCTATCTGCAGCATCAGTCCGTAGCGCTCGGCGGCGGGTACGAAGGCCGCCGGCAATATCAGCTGGCCGTAGTCGTCCACCATGCGCACCAGTATCTCGTAGTGATTGATCGCCCCATTGTCCCCGGTGTCGGCGATGGCCTGGGCACAGAGCGTCAGCCGGCCCTCGTCCAGCGCCTCGCGGATCGCCGAGGCCATAATGATTTCCCGATGCTGGTCGGCGGCGGCGCTCTGCTCCATCTCGTAAACCATCACGGTGCCGCGACTGGCGTGCTTGGCCGAGTAACAGGCCACGTCCGCCTGGCTGAGCAGGTCGCCGAGGCGGTCGTTGCGCCGGTTGATCTCGGTGATACCGATACTGGCACCGACGTCGTAGACACGCTCGTTCCACGGAAAACGCAGGTTGACAATCTGGCGGATCAGCTGTTCACAACGCAGCCTGGCCTGCTCCTTGTTGCAGTTGCGGAACAGCAGTCCGAACTCGTCGCCGCCGAGGCGCGCGACCCTGTCGGAGGTGCGCAACAGGGCGCGCAGGTATTTGCTGATTTTTTTCAGCAACGCGTCACCGGCCAGGTGCCCGGCGCTGTCGTTGATGACCTTGAAACGGTCCAGGTCGATATAGGCCAGTGCGTGGCACTCGTCGCTGTCGCGCACGCTTTCGATGGCCTTCAGCAGCTCGCGCTTGAAGGCGTCGCGGTTCGGCAGGCCGGTGAGGTCGTCGTGGGAGGCCTTGTAGCTCAGCTGGCGGATCAACTGGCGCGACTCGCTGACGTCCTGGAACACCATCACCGCCCCCAGCAGTTCGCCGCGCTCCGTCTTCAGCGGCGACGCCGAGTTCTTGATATCGTAAGTGCGCCCGTCGCGGCTGTGCAGCACCGCGCCCTCCGCACCGCGCACCGCCTCTCCCTCCCGCAGGCACTCCACCACCGGATTGCCCAGCGGCTCGCCGTCGCGCCCCTGGCTGATGTGGAATATTGCATCGATCGGCAGGTGGCGCGCCTGTTCCAGGGTCACGCCGGTCATCTGTTCGGCGACCGGGTTCATAAAGTTGATGCGCTGGTCGACATCGGTGGAGATCACCGCATCGGCGATGGAGGAAAGGGTCACCTGCAGCCGCTCCCTGGACTCCAGCAGGCTGGCCTCGCTGCGCTTGCGCCTGTCGATATCCTCCACCTGGGCGAGGGCGTAGAGGGGTTCGCCGTCGACACCGCGTGCCAGGCAGTAGGAAAGATGGCCCCAGACCACCGCACCGTCCCTGCGCACATAACGCAGCTCCCTGTGCGGCGCTTCGCACTCCCCCCGCACAAATGACACCCAGAAAGCGCGGCTCTCCGCATGATCTTCCGCGACGGTGATATCGAGGGTTCCGCGCCCCACCAGTTCGCGCTCCGAATACTGCAGGAAGTCGCAGAAGCTGCGGTTGGCCCGCAGGACCACGCCATCCAACGAAACCAGCAGCATGCCGATACGCGATTTTTCCACCGCGGCGCGGAAGCTGCTCTCCATTTCCACGATACGCGCATTGCGATTGCGCTCGATGTTGGTGTAGACCGCCATCACATAGGCGGGAATCGCCGCGGCGAAAATGACCAGCACCAGGGGGGCGCCGGTCTGCTGCCCGGCAACGGGGGAGAGGCTGGGATTGTCGTGCCCATCGATACCGACGTACTTCAACAGCAACAGCAGGATAACGCTGAAGAGAACCGCCAGGGTCTGAAACAGCGGCAGCCTGCTGGCCACCCAGATCAGCGGCAGGGCGACGAACACGAAGGGCAGCAGGGCCACTTCGAGGATCAGGAAAACCGCCGCAGTGGCGACGGAGGCGACCGCGACCAACCTGCCGAGCAGGGCGCCGTCCCGCAGCGCCCTGAGAGATTCCCTGTTGCAATGCAGGGCCAGGGGCAGCAGTACCAGGATTCCCGCTGCATCCGCCAGGTACCAGGCGGGAAAGAGGGTCCAGTAATCGATGCCGGTGCGCAGGGCGGCAATGGCGGAACCGATACTGGCGCTGGCCAGGGGCGGCAGCACCGCGGTGGCCAGGGTAAAGCCGGCCCACCGCTCCAGGCTATCGAAACAGTTTTCCGTGGGGAAAAAGTGCCGCAGCAGCAGCGCGGCGGGCAGCACCTCGGCCAGGCCCGCCAGGGTGTACAGCGCCGCCGCGGTGCCCTCGAACCCCATGCCAAGCCCGAGCGAGACGTTGACACAAAAAAAGAGGGCGACCAGCAGCGGCCAGTCCCGCAGCGGGTGCCGGAAGAGGAAGGCGATGGCCACGGCGTCGGCAAACCAGATAACCGCACTGTCGCCGTCAACGCTCAGCAGCTGCTTGCAGACCACCACGAAAGTGCCGCTAAAAGCGGCCAACAGAAGCGCCGAACCCCAGAGACGTTGTCGAAATTCCCGGCCGGGCGGGCGGGCATCCGGGAGCATTACAGACATCCACTTCCTCGGTTTATTGGTGTCGTTCCGTGAGTACTGCCTGATTCCTGGGCGGATCCGGGCAAGTCTAGTCGAGCGCACAACAGTAGAAATAGATAAAATTCAATGGGCGGCAAGCGGTCGTTTTATCCGTCCGCTTTCGCGGTACCGGCAAGGCATTCGCCCACCACTTGATGCAATTGCGCCAATTCAAATCTCTCCGGCAGCACCGCATCACACGCTTCGCCGCCGAACTCACCGATTGCCACGAATCGGACGGACGCCGTCAGCGGGTCCTCTCTCAGGATGCGCGCCATATCCGCGGCGGACATCCCCGGCACCGAGGCATCGAACAGCATTAGGTCGGGCCGCTGGGTGCGCGCGGTGAATATCGCCTCCACCGCGTCGGCAGCGGCCAGCAGCCGGACCTGGGAATAAGCGTCGAGCATGACTTTCAGGCGGCTGACTGCGGAGGGGCGGCTGTCCACCTGCAGGATGCGGCAGGCGGGAAAATCGATCGGCACACTCGGTTTCGACGAGAGCTGCATCACCTCCACCGGCGCATCGATCATGGGGAACTCGATCCAGAAAATCGACCCCTGGTCCTCGTGACTGTCGAAATCGATGCGCCCGCCCATGGCCTCGGTGAGCCGCTTGGCGATGGCCAGCCCCACACCGGTGCCCTCAATCTGCCCCCTCTCCGCCCCCAGGCGGTTGAAGGGCTCGAAGACCTCAGAGCGTTTCTCCTCGGGAATGCCCTTGCCGGTATCCAGGATACTGAGCCGCAACCAGCCCTCCGCCTGGGGAGCGAAGTTGATCACCACGCGGCCGTTCTCGCGATTGTATTTCACCGCATTGCCGGCCAGGTTCAGCACCACCTGTTTGAAGCGCACCGGGTCGGCACAGATATAGGCGGATTCCCAGCCCAGCGGCTCGAAAATGAGGCTGACGCGACGGGTCTCCGCCAGCGGCTCCAGCAGGCGCTTGCAGTCCGCCACCAGCGCCGCCGGCTGCGTGGGTTCCATGGAGGGCGCCAGGCGCTGGCTGTCGATACGCGCCAGCTCCAGCACATCCCCCACCAGGTGCAGCAAATGCTGTCCGGCGCGGCGGATCTCGCCGAGGCGCTGGCGCTGGTCCGGATTGAGGCTCTGGTCCAGCTCCACCATCTGGCTGTAGCCGAGTATTGCGTTCAGCGGCGTGCGCAGTTCGTGGCTGAGGCTGAACAGCAGGTCGGCGCGGTTGGCGTTTTCCTGCCGCAGCAATTGCAGCTCGCGCTCGGCGCGCGCCAGCGCCTCGCGGCTTCCGGTAATATCCTGCAGCACACCCAGCACGCGCACAGCCACACCCTCGGCGTCGCGCTGCGCCTGGCCGCGGCAGCGTACCCAGACAATGCCGCCGTCCCGGTGCCAGAGGCGGAACTCCACGTCCAGCGGCAGCTGTTCGCGCAGGTGGTCCTGCATCGCCTGTTCGGCGCGGGGAACATCTTCCGGCAGCATGCGCGATTTCCACAGCGACAGCGCCGCGCGCGCATCGCTGTCCACCTGGCCACAATCGTAGCCGAGCATGGCCCAGCAGGCGGCGTCCAGCACCGCCCCGTCGGCGCGCAGATCCCACTCCCAGAGGCCGTCGCCGACGCCGGCGAGCGCCTGCAGCGGCCGCTCGCCGGCGAGGTCGGACAGGTAGCGCACCGACAGCGCCTCGGTGTAGTCGGCGCAGCCGCCCAGCACGAAGCTCCCAACCGGGCCTCCAGAGTTGAAGGCGCGTCCCCAGAGGCGCAGCCAGCAGAGCCGGCCGGCGCTGTCGCAGGCGCGGAAGGTGACATCGAAGGAACCGCCCTGGCCGCCGACGCGGCGGCGCAACGCCAGCAACCTGTCGCGGTCGTGCGCGTGCACCAGGCACAGCGCATCTCCGCTCCAGAGGCCACTCAGGGCCGCCTGCGCATCGTCGGAAAAGATCGACCAGACGGCACCCCGGGCCCGCTGGCGGCCGCTGTGCGGGTGCCACTCCCACAGGCCGCAGTCCCCCTCCAGCAGCAGGTTCTGCAGGTAGGTCGCCTGCTGCACCAGCTGTGCCGGTTCCAGCGCGCCCAGTTCGTCGGGCGCAGACAGCTGCAGGTCGGATTTATCGGGGGGCGGTCGCTCGGGCACGCAGGTCACTTTTTATGCTTGTCACTCGCAGACAAGTGAAGCATTTATCCCCAGCCGTGAAAAGGGCGCCAGTTTCCCACGATTATAAGTAATAGGGCGCAACCGCTATCCATTTTGAAGAATTAGTTATAAGAGCCTGTTTGAAGTCTTCAAAAATTAGACTTTGTACGGGGCCGGGAAAGCGCGGGACACAATAAAAAAAGGCCCCGCAATGCGGGGCCTGAATCAGCGATGATGAGAGAAAACGGGAAGTCACGCAGTAATAACTTTTGCCATAACCCCGTGATGGTTTCCCGGAGCGCAGGCCTTGCGGCCTACACTAGTACTATTGCAACCCCTATGCCAACTTTGCACAGACGCGATTATTCGGCCCCGAAGCGGCCGACGCGGTCTGCACAGCGGGCGCGTGAACCAACAGAGGTCCGCCTTTGCCCCCCCGCGCACCAAAAACAGGCGCGGGCATGACCAGAAGACAGGCAGGGTTCCCAAACATTGCCTCATGGGGGTGCCTTGCCCCCGTGGGATCAGGTAGCATCTGCCGAACTCCGGAACGGTTTGTAAACGACTGGCCAGTCTCGATCTACACTGTCCATCCCGCAAACCGACCACCTGTCGCGCACACAAAAGGTTGTACTATGAATGCAGTTCCCCAACCCCAGCGGACCCCTGCCCCGCCACGGCTGTGGGTCACCACCATCCTGTTTTCCAGCACCGCGCTGGCGGCGCTGATCCTGGTGCCCCTGTACGGCGTGCTCTATGGCTACCACTGGTACCAGTGGCTGGCCTTCGCCGTCTACGGTGCCCTGTGCGGCTTTTCCATCACCGCCGGCTACCACCGCCTGTGGTCGCACCGCACCTACGAGGCCCACTGGTCCCTGCGCCTGCTGTTCGCCCTGTTCGGCGCCGCCGCGCTGCAGAACAGCATCCTGATCTGGTGCTCCGGCCACCGCCGCCACCACCGCCATGTGGACGACAACGAGCACGACCCCTACTCCGCCAGGCGCGGCTTCTGGTTCTCCCATATCGGCTGGATGCTGCGGGACTACCCCAGCGGCAAGCTGGACTTCGACAACGCAAAGGACCTGCAGCGGGACAAGATAGTACTGTGGCAACACAACCACTATGTCCCCATCACCCTGGCGATGAACCTGGGCCTCCCCCTGGCCCTGGGCCTGGCGACCGGCGACGTCTTCGGTATGCTGCTGCTCGCCGGCGTGCTGCGCATCGTGGTCAACCACCACACCACTTTCTTTATCAACTCGCTGGCGCACATCTGGGGCCGCCGCCCCTACACCGACGAGAACAGCGCGCGGGACAACGACCTGCTGGCCTTCTTCACCTTCGGCGAGGGCTACCACAACTACCACCACATATTCCAAACCGACTACCGCAACGGCATCCGCTGGTACCAGTGGGACCCCACCAAGTGGCTGATCAGGACCGCGAGTTGGCTGGGGCTGGCGCGCAACCTGAAGACGGTGCCGGCGATGCGCATCCAGCGCGCCATACTCACCATGCAGTTCAAGCGCGCGGAGCAGAAACTGCAGCAATCCAGCCACAGGGAGCGCTGGCGCCAGCTGCTGGAGAAGGAAGCGCAGGAGTTTTCCGCCGCCCTGAGCGAGTGGAAGGAACTGCAGTCCCGCCGCTACGAAAACGCGCGCGAGCGGTTGCTGGCGAAATGGGAAAGCGCGGCTATCCGCACGCGGGTGAAGGAGCTGGAATACAGCCTGAAGATGCAGCGCAAGCGGCTGGCGATCATGATGGAGCAGTTTCACCTGTGTCCGAGCGCCGCTTAGCGGCGCTCGGTAAATTTGTCCCGGGAGCAACTACTCAGTCGGAAAAGAATACCGGAGCCTGATGCGAAGGCCCTGATACCGGTGGCCGTTTGCGGGACCGTATGAGACAGGGATGTCGATTACGAGCGTACAGGGATGTATTCACAGCGTGTCCCGCAAACGGCCACCGGTAGCAGGGCCGCCCAGGCCTCGGCTTAATGCCACAGAGCCACCCTCCGGAAAGCAAAAGCGGGCCCGAAAGCCCGCTTTTTCTTTGTGGTGGCAGCCATCCAGCTCAGTCCGGCATACGCGCGGCGCGGATCTCTATTTCCACCAGCCAGCCGTCCACCACCAGATCGGCGACCTGGAGAAAGGAGCGCACCGGTTTCTGCGGATTCTCCTCCGTGCCGAAAAATTTCTGGTAACCGCGATTGAAACCGGCGAAGTCCAGCTTGCCGTCCGGACCGGCGACGGCGAATGCACGCACCTGCACGATGTCGGACATGGACCAGCCCTGGCTCTCCAGCGTCTCCTTGAACTTGTTGAAGGTGTTGATCGCCTGCGCCTCCATGTCGCCCCAGCTGCCATCCGCCTCCGGCGAGGCGCCGGAACCGCTCAGGTAGAGGGTCTCAGCACCGGCGGGAATGGAGATGCTTTTATAGAAGAGTTTGCCTTCGTCCCGCCGCTCAATTTCCGCCGCGCCGGCTCCGGCGCTCAGCAGCCATGAGGCAATCAGGAAGCTCGCTACCTTTTTCATTATTCAGGTCCTTTCGTTGCTTGAATGGATGGGCTCGTATGGTGTCTCATACTAGTGGCCCAGTTGGTTGATGTAACTGATCACGTCGACCATCGCCTGCTCGTCCGGCAGCGACTGCACCGCGGCGCGCATCTGCGCGCCATAGGGATCCCCGGGGTGGCCGCCCCGGTAGGCGTTTTTGAAATTCTTCAACTGGGTCAGCAGGTACCAGTCGTTCTGCCCCGCCAGCGCCGGCGCCCCCAGCGCCCTGTTGCCGCCGGCGCCGGCACCATGGCAGGCCGCGCAGGTCGCGTAGAGCGTCTTCCCCCTGGCCGCATCGCCCTGCAGGCTGGTGGCCACAGACTTCAGGGGCCACTCACTGACCCATTCGACGATATCCGCGATATTTTCGTCCGACAGCCCGGCCGCCATGGCGTGCATTACCAGCCCTTCCGTATCCATCGGGTGTTCGCCGCGTATTCCCGCGCGGAACATTTCCAGTTGCCGCTGCAAATACCAGGACTCCATGCCGGCCAGCCGCGGCGCGCGCACGCCGACGTTGCCGCTTCCGTCGACGCCGTGGCAGGTGGTGCAGTGGCGGTGGTCATAGGGCCCTTTCGGGTCGGGTTCGGTCGCTGCAGGCGCTGCGGACAGCAGGCCAATCCAGCCGAGGGCCGCGGCAATCAATCTGCTTCTCATTGCTTTACTCCGGAATGGGGATATCGGTGTTCACGCCGCGCGCGTGGCAGAGGCGTCCAGGCGGCGGGCGAAGTCGGCCAGGGCCCGGTGCGCCGACTGGATGGCGCTTTCCTGCCAGGCGACATGGGTGCTCACCTGGTCGCCGATCAGGTAGTGGCGGCCGCCCAGCGGTTGCACCAGGGTGTCCATCAGGGCCTCCTCGGTGGCGTTGAGGGCCCGATAGCTGTCCGTCCAGCGGGCGGCACAGCCCAGCATGTGGTTCATCCGGTGCCAGGCGATGGTGATGCCTTTCTCCACCTGCTGGCGGTAGTCCGGGTGCACCTTTTCGCCCTGCTGCAGCATCGCCTCGATGCGCTGCTCCTGGGTCATTCCGGTGAAGTGCATGCCTCCGACAAAATCATAGGCGGCGAGGACCACGCCTTTTTCCTTGTGGATGCCGTGGGGCGGATACCAGATCTGCCGGATGGGCGCGTTGACCCAGGTGATACCACCGTAGATATCCTCGTCCTCCCAGAAGCGCGTCCTGGCCTGGAAGGCCCCCTTGTAAGCCTCACCGCGGCGGATGTGCTTCAGGGCCTTCAAGTACTCGGGCGGGAAATTGTTGGGTATGCCGGTCAGCAGGTGGGAGGGGATGCAGTTGAACACAGCGTCCACCTGCAGGCGTTCGCGCGCGCCGTCCCGCTCGTAGACCACGTCCACGCCGTCGTCCTTCAGGGTCACCGCCGCCACCGGCGCGCGGTACCTGACCCTGTCTCCCAGCTTGCGCAGGAAGCCCTGGATGATCATGTCCATGCCGCCGACGGGCTGCATCAGTATCGGGCCCGTCTCGCCCTCGTTGGCGGTCAGCGACAGCTGTACGAACTGGGACTGCATCAGGTCGCGGAAGGCGACCATGTCCTTCTGGGTGCCGTGGTCCAGGAAGCCGCCACTGGCGTAGCCCGCGCGGACGCTGCCTTTGTAAAGCATGGCTTCGTTCAGGTCGCCGAAGGAACGGATGATCTCCAGCAGGGACTCTATCTCAGCCTGGGTAAAGGGCGCGTCCAGCTCCGCCTTCGTCAGTGACTTGGCGAACAGCTCGGCGAGAAAACCGCGCACATTGGTGCTGTATTCGGCATTGCGGACCGGCCTGCCGCCCAGGATGCCGTCGTCCTGGAAATAGGCGGTCTTGTTCTCGTTGATGAACAGTTCCAGCTCCACGCCCAGCTCTTTGCAATAGCGCAGAACATTGCGGTGGGTGCTGGGGATGCGCGCGGCACCGGCGTTGAAATAGAGGTGGGGCTCGTCGTCGAATTCGCAGTACTGGCGGTTGCCGATCTCGTCGATCAGGTCGCCGTGGCGCACGGTGAAGACGCGGCCACCGGCGCGGTGGGAGGCCTCCAGCACGGTGACCTGATGGCCGGCCTTCACCAGTTCGTAGGCAACGGTGAGGCCGGAAATACCGCCGCCCAGTACCGCTACCCGCCTCCTGGCGCTCCCCAGCCGCGCGGTATCCGGCGCGGTGGTGGCGCTCGCCTGCGGAATCATCCCCAGGGTGGAACCCGCATGCAGCAGGGCGCCGCTACCACACGTTAGGCCCAGTAGCTGCAAAAACTCCCTGCGGCTGACGAATTTTTCCACGAGAACCTCCGGAATTCACAAACCAATCTCAAGCGCTGAAGCCCGGACCGGGGCTAAAACCCCAGTCCGGCCTGGATCGTTAGAAGTCCGCCTTCAGCCTCAGGTAGTAGAAACTGCCCTGCCAACTGACCGTGGTGTCGGTGGGATAGGTGGCACCACAGCAGTAGTCGTTGAGTTCGTCCTCTTCCGGGTATTCGTCGAAAATATTGCGCCCGCCGACGGCGACGGAGTACATGTCGTTGAACTGGTAACTGCCCTCGACATCCACCATCACCACCGGATCGAACTCCTGCACCTGGAGGACGCCGTCGACGGGGTTGGAGTTTTCATAGGAACCGTAGTAATTGGCCCTGGCCATCAGCGACAGATCGCCAACCGAATGCCGCGCGGTAAATACACCGCGCCAGCTCGGGGTGAAGTTCTCGAAATCGAACTGGTCCTCCTCGTTGAGGAATTCACTGGGGTCGGAATCGAACTCCGTGGTGTTGTAGTTCAGGGATGCGGTCAGGTCCGTAGAGCTGCCATTGCTCCACTCCAGCGGATAGGTGGCGACTATGTCCACACCCTCGGTGACTGTGTCGAAGGCGTTGGCGAAATAAAAGACGCCGCCGATGGTTTCGGCACCGCTCACGCCCGCGGCCACCAGCGCCAGGTAGTTGTCGTAGGCGGCCCCCGAGGTCGGGTCCGTGGACACTCCCAGGGTGGAGACAGCGTAGGTCCGATCCTCGACGGCGATACGGTAGAAATCCACCGTGAGGTCGAGGTCGCCCAGACTGGAGGTGAAGCCTAAAGTGAAGTTGGTCGAGCTCTCCGGCTCCAGCGGCGAAGACCCCAGGGCCAGCGCCACATCGCTGGCGGCCGGGAAGAGGCCGGTGGCCACCGGCAGGCCGTTGGGCAGGCGCGTGGAAACGTTGGTGGTGCCCTGCTGGCCGGGGGTGGGCGCGCGGAAACCGGTGCCGACGGATGCGCGAATGCCGAAGTCGTCAGTGATGCCCAACCTGCCCGCGACCTTGCCCACCAGTTCGGAATCGAAATCGGAATAGTCCTCGTAGCGCAGGGCGCCCTGCAGGAACAGGCGGTCGGTCACGTCCGCGCTGATATCCAGGTAGGCGGCGAGGGAATCCCGCGAGTAGGTGCCGGAGTACTCCGGGGCGTAGCCGGGGAAGCCGTTGGAGCCCACCCCCACCACCTGGTACACCGGGTCGTCGGGATCCGCGCAGTTGAGCGTGGAGCCACCGGCGATGGCGCCCAGGCCCGCGGCGGTGGCGGTGCCGTCGTCGCACAGGCCCCAGGGATCGGCGACCGCGTAGGGACCGGCGGTGTAGGAAACCTCCTCACCCTCCACGATCTCGTAGGACTCGTCCAGGTAGCTGGCGCCGAAGGCCAGCAGCACCGGCCCCACGGCGCCGGTATTGATCTCGTAGGAGAAGTCCGCCTGGACCTGTGTCTCCTCGTTGATCAGGTCGCCGGGGCGGAAGGACGTCGGGGAATCCGGCCCCAGCGAGGGGTTGACCGTGTTGGCGAGAGTGTACTCGATTTCGCTGTGACCGCTGCGCGCGCTGAAGTCGTAGCCCAGGCCGCCATCGAATTCACCGCGCCATCCCACCGCCAGCGAGTAGTCGTAGACGTCGCCAAAAAAGCGCGGGGTGAAGCCGCCGGGAAACTTCTCCAGCGGGCTGTAGATGGAACCGTCCGCCTCGCGCAGGTCCTCGATGGTGCCGTTGCCGGGATAGCGGTAATAGAAGCTGCCGTCGGCCTCGCTCTTGGAGTAGTTGCCAAAGGCGTAGAGTTCGGATTCCCCGGCCAGTTGGTAACCGCTGTTGAAGAATAGCCGGGTGGCTTCGCTATTCGGCTGGCCCCAGGGCTGCACATGGTCGCCGGGACCGATATTGGCGTTGGCCGTGGCCGCCATAAAGTCCGGGTCCTCGGTGTAGGCCGTATAGGAAGCATCGGGATTGTAGACCGGGTTGGACGGATCCAGGCAGAACCAGGGCTCGCAGTACTGCTCGCCGCGCTCGGTGGCATCGGCCTCGGACCACTCGCCGGACAGGCTGAGGAAGCCGTCGGCTCCCAGGGGCAGGCCCCAGTTTCCCTGTACCGTGGTCCGGGCGCCGTCGCCCTCGCCGTACTCGCCGCCCTCCACGGTCAGGCTGCCGCCCTCGTTGTTGTCCTTGAGGATAAAGTTGATCACCCCGGCGATGGCATCGGATCCGTACTGCGCCGCGGCGCCATCGCGCAGCACTTCCACGTTCTTGAGGGCGGCGGTGGGAATGGTGGCCACATCCGGCCCCTGGGTGCCAGACCCGCCGATCTGCACCAGGGCGGCGCGGTGGCGGCGCTTGGAGTTCACCAGCACCAGGGTTTTGTCCGTAGGCATACCGCGCAGCTGGGCGGCGCGGATAAAGGTGCTGCCGTCGCTGATCGGTTCCCGCGAGACGTTATAGGAGGGGACCAGGGTTTTGAGGACGTCGTTGGTATCCGTATAGGCCACCTCCTCGATCGCTTTGCTGGTGAAGACGTCCACCGGCACCGGCGAGTCGGATACGGTCCTGGGGCGGCCCCTGCTGCCGGTGACGGCCACCTCTTCTATCACTGTCTCCTGGGAGAGCGCGGGCGACGCGGTGCCCAGGGACGAGCTCACCGATAAGGCGAGCAGGCTCAACTTGAATGTCGACAGGTCGGGTTTGGACTTATTCATGGATGTACTCACTCCCCCAAGGTTTAAGCGTGCAAGACAGGGAAAGTTATATTTCCGCGCCAACCTGAAAGTCCTCCCGCAAGCCTCCCATATTCCTCCTTATTTGCTCCCAAACCTGAACGGGAGGCCGGCTGGCATCAAAATTGCAAAATCAAATTGCAACGTTTGTCAACGGAATGGACAGGTCCTATAAGCGCAGCGCGGCAACAGGGACACAATCGCTGCAGATCAAACTGGAGCGGGGCGCGCAGCTGCCCTGCCGCTGGTTTTGGTGTGGGATATGAAAAGCGACCTTCCCGAAATAGATTTTTACATCGGCCCTTACGGCATATCGGTCGATCGTTGCGTCCTTGTCGGGAGCAGTGGCGAGGAGATCAAGCTGACGCCCAAGAACATGGGGGTGCTGGCCTACCTGGCGGAGCATTCCGAGCGTGTGGTCAGCAGCGACGAACTGCTGAACCACTTCTGGAGCCCGATTGCCTCCGACCACGCGGTGCACAAGGCAATAGCGGATCTGCGCAGCGCCCTGGGCGACAGCGTGCGCCGCCAGACCTATATCAAGACCCTGCCCCGGCGGGGCTACCAACTGCTCCACGCCCCCGTCCTGGTACCGCCGCCCCGCCACAGCGCCCCACAACACCGGGTCGCCGCGGGCTGGCGGACGGTGGAGTTCCGCGGCTACCTGGCCGCGGGTTTCGGCGCGGCGCTGGTAGTGACGTTTTTTACAGGGCTGCTGCGGGAACCGGCATCGAAAAAAAATGTGGATGTGGTTACGGTGGGCGTGGAACAGTTCACCGTGCGGGGAAATGCATCCCAGGCCGGCCGCGCTATCGGAGAGGGGTTGACCGGCAACCTGATCGGCCAGTTGTCGAAATCGAAGCGACTGAACATTGTCTTTATCAATGGGGAAGCGCGCCCACAACCTGCCGAGACCGATCACCTCCTGCGGGGCACCCTGCTGCACCTCGACGGCCGGCTCCGGGTACTGGTGCACCTGGTACGCAGCTCCGACGGGGTCTATGAATATTCCGAGAAATTTGATTTCGAACTGTCGGAAGAAAACCTGTTCGCCATAGAGGACCGCATCGTTTCCAGCGCCGTGCTAAATATCGCAACCGCGCTGGATATCCGGCTGGGCGATCTTCGGGATGCCCCGGAGTACAGCTCGGACACCGCGGGCTACAGACGCCTGGCGAAGGGAGATGCCGGCACCGCGGGCCGCTGACAAAGGCAGTCCGGCGGCCATCTGCCCGTCGTGTTCTCCTTAGAGCCTGTTTAAAGCCCTCGACAATTGGGACTCGGCGCGAGGGCCGGGCACGGTGCCTCTTTCCGGGACACGCTGTGAATACATCCATGGACCCAAAGCACTCGCTGCGCTCGCGGGGCCGGCTCTACGCTCTCCACGGCCATCCATGGCCGTGAACGGTCCCGGAAAGAGGCCCCGCACCCGGCCCGGCAGGCTTAGCGCAAGACTCTAAACAGGCACTTCCGGCCTAATCGCCCCGCGTGGCGGCGAACCGGATCATGGAATAATTCAGCCGTTCCTCGACATTCTTTTCCAACTGCTCCAGGTCCAGGCTCTCGATATGCTGCAGGCGGCTGCGCAGGCCGACGCCGTTGGCCACCTGGATGGCCAGGCCCGGGCGCGCGTTGGCCTCCAGCAGCAGCGGGCCGCGCTTGCGGTCCAGCACTATGTCGCAACCCAGGTAACCGAGGCCCGTCATCTCGTAGCAACTGGCCGCCAGGCGCACCAGGTCGCGCCAACCCGGCACCACCAGCTTGTCGAAGGGCATCTCCGTGTCCGGGTGGCGGTCGATGCGCAGGCCGCGCTGCACCGCGTGGCAGCTCCTGCCGGTGGCCAGGTCTATGCCCACGCCCACGGCGCCCTGGTGCAGGTTGGCCTTGCCGTCCGAGTCGTGGGTGGAACAGCGCAGCATGGCCATCACCGGGAAACCGCGGAACACGATCACGCGGATATCCGGCACCCCCTCGAAGGAGTAGTTGTCGAACACCGGATCGAAATCCACCAGCGCCTCTACCATCACCCGGTCCGGCTTGCCGCCCAGGCTGTAGAGGCCGCTGTGGATGTTGCTGACGTGGCGCAGTATGTCCAGCGCCGTCAGTTCAGCCCCTGAGGGCTTCAGGTATTTGTCGCCCTTGCGCCCCACGATCACCAGTATGCCCTTGCCGCCGGAACCCCGCGCCGGCTTGATCACGAACTGCCACAGCGGCTCGATCACCGCCATCACCCGCGCGCGGCTGGGCTGGGTCTCGAAGGCCGCGATCAGTTCCGGTGAGGGTATGCCGTAGCGCCTGGCGGCGCGCTTGGTGTTGAGCTTGTCGTCCACGATCGGGTACTTGTCCCGGTCGTTGTAGCGGGCGATATAGTTCACATTGCGCGCGTTCATGCCCAGCACGCCCATACGCCGCAGGGCCAGCGGAGAGACGATGCCGCCGCGCAGCCTGGTGACCAGGTGTTTGAAGGAAAAACCGAGCATCCGCGGCCTCCGATTACTTCACGAGCTGGCGGAAGCGCATCAGCTCGCCGAGGCGGAAGCCGGTGTAGTTGCCGATCACCAGGATCAGCGCCAGCAGCACCAGCAACAGTTCGGGGAAGTTGAACGTCCAGTGCTCGATATAGCGGTTGGTCATCACCCACCAGGCGAGCACCGCCACCAGCAGGCTGCCGCCGGACTGCACCACCACCTCGTAGGGGCCGTCCTCCTCCCAGACGATGGACATGCGCTCGATGGTCCAGGCCAGGATGATCATCGGGAAGAAAGTCACCGTGAGCGCCTGCTCTATGCCCAGCTTGTAGCTCACCACGCTGATGGCGCCCATCAGGATCACCACCGTCACCACCACCGCGGCGATCCTCGCCACCAGCAGCAGGTTGAGCCGGCTGAGGTAGAAGCGCACCCACAGGCCGAGAATCAGGATCAACACGAAGATCGACAGGCCGGTGAACAGCTGCGTCTCGATAAAGGCGACCGCCAGCAGCACCGGCATAAAGGTGCCCGAGGTGCGCAGGCCCACGAACACCCGCAGCAACACCACCACCAGCGCGCCCACCGGCACCAGCAGGATCAGCTTGAAGATACTCTGCTGCTCGATCGGCAGGCTGTAGATGGAGAAGTCCACCAGCGCCTCCTTCTCCCTGCTGGTCTTGAGCATGGAGACATCCCGCGCCGGCACGTCGTTGGCAATGACCGAGAAGGTCACCCGGGAGTCGCGCCCGCCCTCCACGTCCAGCAGGCTCTTGCCGCCGCGCTGCCAGATAAAGAAGTTTTTCGGCACTCCCGGCGAGCCGCTGGTGGGCTCGAACACCACCCAGCGCCTGCCGTCGTAGATTTCCAGCAGATCCTCCGGGTCCAGGCGCCGGCGGTCGTCCTCCAGGTAGAGGCCGCGGATGCGATGCGCGGGGATTTCCGCCGCTGCCAGCACCACCAGGGCCACGTCCACCAGGGAGCTGCCCTTGTAGTAACCGAAGATCAGGTTGCGGTCCTGGTTGCGGGTGTCGCCCAGCGCGGTGAGCAACTGGGTGGTAAAGGTCCTGGTATCGGAGGAGCGCTGGTGGGCGGAATCCACCAGCGAGTAGATGGCCTGGCGCACCGCCTCCTGCTCGCGGGCCCCGAGAAGCGGCTTTTGCACCTCGGTGCTGAGATCCAGTGGCTGTTCCAGCGGCGCGCCCGGCGTCTGGTGCACGTCCAACTGGTAGAAGAGCGACTGGGGACCCGCGGCGGCGCGGCGCGACCAGACGGCGCGGTACTCGTCGTTCTCGCGAATGATATTGAAGCCGTAGCCGGAGGAACTGAACGTCTCCCCCAACACCTCCATGTTGCGCTGCTCCCGCGGCAGGGTGAGCGCCGCCTTGACCGGGCCGCCGTCGGCATCGAAACCCACCTTGGCCTCGATGGTCCAGACAGTGCGGTACTCGCCGGGCAACAGCGGAAAACCCAGTGCGCGGTTTTTGTAGATGGTCAGGCCGATGCCCATCAGGGCGAGAATGACTGCGAGAATATAAACCTGAGCGCGCGGCGACATTCGCCATTCCCCATATCGATAAAGTCACGCGGGCACCGGGGAAAAACCGGGCCGGGCGTTCGTAGATTAGATTATTTACTCGCGGGCATTTTGGGCGCGCCCTGGACATTGCGCCGGCTCACGTCCACCACCGCGGCGTCCTTGAGGAAGTTGCGCCCGACCTGCAACAGGAAATCGGCGCTGCTGCGCTCCGTCAGGTTGACCTCGACCATATGGGTGACTTCACCGATGGTCAGGCTCATGTCCACGATGGGGCGCTTCTGGCTGCCGAATCCGGGGCGCGTCACGCGCACCTGGCGCTTGAGCGGCAGTTCAATGGTGATCGGCTCGTCTTCCGCGCCACTGCCCGGGGGCAGAAGCTTGAACCTCACCCACTCCTTGCCGTCGCGCTCGAAGGGCGTCAGCTCCTGGGCGCTGAGAGAAGAGGTCGCGGCTCCGGTATCCACCAGGGAATCCACCACCAGGCCGCCGGGCTCGATGGCAACGGTCTCGACACTCCCGAGCACCAGCTTGCCCTCTGCCACCGGCACTTCGACCACCTTTTCGAACCTTCGTTCGATGACCCGCTCCACGACCTTGACCTCCGGCTCAGCGCAGACCACTTCCACCGGCTCCGGGCACCGGGCGCCCTCTCCAGCGACCTCGGGAGCGGGTGTGATTTCGCCGGGTACCGCCGCCGGCGCCTTCTGCCAGGGAAAATGCAGCGACTCACAGCCAGCCAGTAACTGGCAGGCCAGCAGCAACCATACAAGGGGAAACGTCCGCATTCTTATTGACTACCTTAGGGCCTTTGGCCATCCCTGTGGGATCCGGCTGTCCATGCCTTCTATTCGCCGGAGAATCCCGCCTCCGCGCCGTGCAAAAGCCGGATATTAACGCATCCGTCCGGTCACTGAACAGCGAGGCCCCGGACGGTCGCCCGTCGGGGCGGCCGCCGCCCCGACCGCGCGGCGGCCCGGCAGGGCAGAAGTATAGCCGGGGCGGCCGCGGCAGCGCCGGTGCGGAAAGTGAACCCCCACTCACCGCCGATGCGGCAGTCCGCAAGCGCTCCCCGCGCCCGGCGGGGCCAGGCCTGCCGCTTTGTGTCCCCCCTCGCAGGCGGGTATAGTCGCGGGAAGTCGCTTTATCGCCACAATCTGCTATTAGTGGTGAACAGTGGCGGTCTCGACACCATCCACACGCATTCGATTGCCGAAACCGGACACTTCGCCCCGGACTGGCCCGGCGGCGCGGCAACGGAAGCTGTCCCCGGGACGCGGACACCCGGCCTGAAACCGTCCGATCCGTAGAGCGTGAAGAGATGATGGACTTGGATTTGCGCAACAAACGCGCGCTGGTGTGCGGCTCCAGCCAGGGTATCGGCAGGGCCTGCGCGGAACAATTGGCGGCACTGGGGGCCTCGGTGGTGCTGTTTTCCCGCAACCGGGAAAAGCTCGAATCGGTCAAGGCAACCCTCGACACCTCCGCCGGGCAGAGGCACGACATCCTGGTGGCGGACTTCGCCCACCCGGTCCAGGTCCGGGCGGCCGTGGAAAAACAGCTGGCGGAGGGCGGCCCCTGCCAAATCCTGGTCAACAACACCGGCGGCCCCGCCCCCGGCCCCGCGCACCGCGCCGATCCCCAGGCGTTTGTCGACGCCTTCAACCTGCACCTGGTCTCCAACCAGACACTGGTGCAGGCGCTGCTGCCGGGCATGCGGGAGACGGGCTACGGCCGCGTGATCAATATTATCTCCACCTCGGTCAAGCTACCGCTCAACGGCCTCGGGGTATCCAACACTGTGCGCGGCGCGGTGGCCAGCTGGGCCAAGACCCTGGCCAACGAACTCGGCCCGTTCAACATCACCGTCAACAATGTACTGCCCGGCGCGACGGCCACCGCGCGCCTCGAGGCCATTATCGGCAACAAGGCGAAAAAGCAGGGGCTGAGCTTCGAGGAAGTGGAAGCGGCGGAGAAAGCCGGCATCCCCATTGGCCGCTTCGGCGAGGCTTCGGAGATCGCCAATGTGGTGGCCTTTCTCGCCTCGCCCGCGGCCTCCTATATCAACGGCGTCAACCTGCCCGTGGACGGCGGCCGGACCGGGTGCCTGTGATGGCCACTCCCGATCACTGTATCGGCAACTATATCGGCGGCGAGATCGTAGAACCGGCGGCGGATGCCCGGCTGCTGGACAATAGTGAGCCCGCCACCGGAAAAGTTTACAGCAGGCTGGTGGATTCCACCGAGGCGGACCTGGAGGCCGCGGTCGCCGCCGCTGAATCCGCCCTGCCCCGGTGGCGGGCGCTGGATATCGAAGAACGGGCGGGCTATCTCGAGCGCATCGCCGCGCTGATCGAGGAAAATCTCGACCAGCTTGCGAAAGCCGAGTCCCGGGACAACGGCAAACCCCTGGCGCTGGCGCGCGGCATTGATATCCCCCGCGCCGCGGCCAACTTCCGCTTTTTCGCCCGCGCCATCACCCAGTTCGCCTCCGAGTCCCACGCCACCGGCGAAAGGGCAATCAACTACACCCTGCGCGCGCCGCTGGGCATCGTCGGCTGCCTCTCGCCCTGGAACCTGCCGCTCTACCTGTTTACCTGGAAAATAGCGCCGGCGCTGGCGGCGGGAAACTGCGTGATCGCCAAGCCCTCGGAGGTCACCCCGGCAACCGCGAGCATGCTGGCGGAAATCTGCCGCGCCGCCGCCCTGCCCCCCGGCGTACTGAATATACTGCACGGCCGCGGCGACGGCATCGGCAGCGCGCTGGTGGCACACCCGAAGATAAAAGCCATCTCCTTTACCGGCGGCACCGCAACCGGCGCGCGTATCGCCGCCGAGGCCGCGCCCCATTTCAAGAAACTGTCCCTCGAGCTGGGCGGCAAGAATCCCACCCTGGTGTTTGCCGACTGCGATTGGGAAAAAACCCTCGACGGCGCGCTGCGCGCCGCCTTCGCCAACCAGGGGCAGATCTGCCTGTGCGGCTCGCGTATCTATGTGGAGTCGTCCATCTATGCGGATTTCAAAACGGCGCTGCTGCAGCGGGTGGCGCGGTTGCGGATCGGCGATCCGGCGACCGCCGTAGACCAGGGCGCACTGGTCTCCGCCGCCCACCTGGAGAAGGTACTGAATGCAATCGCCCGGGCGAAGGAGGAAGGCGGACAGATTCTGTGCGGCGGCGAGCGGGTGCGGATCGACGGCCGCTGTCGCGACGGCTACTTCGTCGCGCCGACCCTGATCGAGGGCCTGCCCATCGACTGCCGCACCAACCAGCGGGAAATTTTCGGTCCCGTCGCCACGATACAGCCATTTTCCGACGAGGAAGAGGTACTACAGCTCGCCAACGGCACCGGCTACGGCCTGGCCACCTCCGTCTGGTCGCAGAACCTGGGCCGCTGCCACCGCCTGGCCGCGCGGCTGGACTTCGGCATCGTGTGGATCAACTGCTGGATGCAGCGGGATCTGCGCACGCCCTTCGGCGGCATGAAAAACTCCGGCGTCGGCCGCGAGGGCGGCTGGGAGGCACTGCGGTTTTTTACCGAGGCGAAGAATGTGTGTGTTGATTACGGTGGATAAACTGGGGACTGGAGACTGGGAAAAGAACACTTTAGTCCGATGCGAAGGTCCTGATGCCGGGGGCTGTTTGCGGGACCGTATGAGACAGGGATGTCGATTACGAGCGTACAGGGATGTATTCACAGCGTGTCCCGCAAACAGCCCCCGGCAGCAGGACCGCCACCGGCCTCTCTTACAGGCACCAGAGGGGGCGGCGAGCGGTTGCCACCGAACCAGAAGGAAAATCAATGAGCAATGCCATCCATTCGAACAAAGCACCGGAACCCGTGGGCCTCTACCCCCACGCGCGGCGCGTCGGCAACCTGCTGTTCCTGTCCGGTGTCGGCCCGCGCGTGCGCGGCAGCAAAGAAATACGCGGCGTAACCCTGAACGCGCAGGGGGAAATCGTCGACTACGATATCGCCACCCAGTGCCGCTCGGTATTCGACAACGTCAGGAATATTCTCGAGGAGTGCGGCTCCAGTTGGGACCGGCTGGCGGACGTCACCGTATTCCTGACCAATATGAAGGCTGACTTCAAAACGTACAACGCCCTCTACGCGGACTATTTCCGCGATAACCAGCCGGCCAGGACCACCGTGGAAGTGCTGTCGCTGCCCACCCCCATCGCCATAGAACTCAAGTGCATCGCAACCATCGACTAGAGAGGGCTATCCCGATGACACAGATCCTGCCCCCGATCAACCTGCTCAAGTGGATAGAAAAGCACCGCCAATACCTGAAGCCGCCGGTGTGCAACAAGCTGGTGTTCGAGGAGCAGGGATTCTTCGTCATGGTCGTCGGCGGTCCCAACACCCGCAAGGACTACCATGTGGACGAGGGCCCGGAACTCTTCTACCAGCTAGAGGGCGACATGCTGCTGAAGACCATCCAACAGGGCCAAGTGGCGGACATCCCCATTCGCCAGGGAGAAATGTTCCTGCTGCCGCCGCGGGTGCCCCACTCGCCGCAGCGCTTCGCCAACACCATCGGCCTGGTGGTGGAGCGCCGGCGCACCGAAGAGGAGCTGGATGGATTGCAGTGGTATTGCGACAAATGCAATCACCTGCTGTACGAGGAATTCTTCAAGCTGCGCAATATAGAAAAAGACTTCCCACCGGTATTCGAACGCTTCTTCGGCTCCGAGGAAAACCGCCGCTGCGACGCCTGCGGCCACCTGATGGCCCCGCCGGAGCAAAAAGCGGAAGGCAAGAGGGAATCATGCTGACCATCGATATCCACACCCACATACTCCCGGAAACCTGGCCGGATCTGAAAGCGCGCTACGGCTACGGGGGTTTTATTCACCTGGACCATCACAAGTGCGGTTGTGCGCGCATGATGCAGGGGAAAAAATTCTTCCGCGAGGTGCACAACAACTGCTGGGACCCCCGGGTGCGCCTGCAGGAGTGCGACGATTTCGGCGTGCACGTACAGGTGCTTTCCACGGTGCCGGCCATGTTCAGCTACTGGGCCAAACCCCAGCACACCCTCGACCTGTCGAAACTGCTCAACGACCATATCGCCGGTGTGGTGGCGGAGCAGCCGCGGCGCTTCGTCGGCCTGGGCACACTGCCCATGCAGGCGCCGGAACTGGCGGTGCGGGAGCTGGAGCGCTGTGTAAAGGAACTGGGCCTGGCCGGCGTGCAGATAGGCTCCCACATCAACGGCTGGAACCTGTGCGAGGAGGAACTACAGCCGGTATGGGCCGCGGCGGAATCCCTCGGCGCGGCCATTTTCGTGCACCCCTGGGAGATGATGGGCAGCGAGCAGATGCCCAAGTACTGGCTGCCCTGGCTGGTGGGCATGCCGGCGGAAACCTCCCGCGCCATCTGCTCGATGATCTTCGGCGGCGTGCTGCAGAAATTCCCCCGGCTGCGCGTCGCCTTCGCCCACGGTGGCGGGGCCTTTCCCGGCACCATCGGCCGCATCGAGCACGGCTTCGAGGTACGCCCGGATCTCTGCGCGGTGGACAACGGCCACAGCCCGCGCAGTTACCTGGACCGGATCTACTTCGACTCCCTGGTGCACGAACCGCTGATGCTGAACTACCTGATCGAACTGGCGGGCGCCGATCGCATCGCACTGGGCAGCGACTACCCCTTCCCCCTCGGCGAGCCGGAGCCGGGCAGGCTGATCAAATCCATGCCGGTGGGCGACGACGTAAAGGCCCGCCTGCTGCACGGCACCGCGCTGGAGTGGTTGGGACTGGAGCGGTCACAATTGATGGAATGACCCCTGGAGGTCGCCAGATGAAACTGACCCTGATGCTGAACGGCTGTACCTATCGTGCGGATACTGAGCGGGCACTGAATATCGCCATACCGCTGGATTTCGAAGGCGCCCAACCCAATCACTTCGGCGCCCCAGCGGCCTGCGCCAAGGCCCTGGAGGCGGACGGTTTTGTCGGCGACACCCGTCGCGGCGGCAGCTGCAACGTCTCCCAATTGACCCTGGTACCCCATTGCAACGGCACCCACACCGAGTCCGTCAGCCATATCGTCGACCAGTTGCTGCCGGTGGGCGAAATGCTCTCTCCCCTGCTGCTGCCCTGTATCCTCGTCAGCGTGGCAGCGGAAACCCTGGCCTGCAGCAACGAACACTACAGGCCCAATCCCGAAGGCGGCGACCTGGTGGTGAGCGGCAGGCGGCTGGCCGAGGCCCTGAGCCAGCAGCCGGCGGCGAATCACTGCGCCGCCATCGTGATACGCACATTACCCAACGACGCGGAGAAATGCCGCCGCGCCTACGCCGAGCGCCAGCCGCCGGTATTTTTTTCCCGCGAGGCGATGGAGCTGCTGCTGACCTTCGACCACTTGCTGGTGGACTTCCCCAGCCTCGACAAGATGTACGACCAGGGCGCGCTGGATAACCACCACTGCTTCTGGCAGGTAGCGGCAGGCAGCCACAGCCTCGGCGCGCGGGCCAGGACCCGGTGCACAGTGACCGAAATGGTGTTTGTCCCGGACGAGATAGCCGACGGCCTCTACCTGCTCAACCTGCAGATTCCCGCCTTCCGCGCCGATGCCGCACCCAGCCGGCCGGTGCTGATGCCGCTGGAAAAAATGGAATAGCGACGAACAACTATTAAAGACCCAAGCTTCGGAGGTCACCGGGATCGGTAGCCCTTGAAGGCGGCAGTTTCGAGCGGCCCTGCTGCCCTCGACGTGCACTCCGAAACTTGAGTAAAAAGGAGAGAACCGCCGTATGCAATTTGAAGCAGGGATCGAATTCGCGCGCAAACTGGACGGCGAAGACCCACTGGCGCGGTTCCGGAACGCGTTCAATGTCCCCACCCGCGCCGACGGCAACCCGGAAATCTATCTGTGCGGCAACTCCCTCGGCCTGCAGCCCAAACGGGCCCGGGACTGTGTCATTCAGGAGTTGGACAAGTGGGCCTCCCTCGGCGTCAAAGGCCACTTCGACGGCGAATACCCGTGGATGCCCTACCACGAGTTCCTGGCCGAATCCTCAGCGGCCCTTGTGGGTGCGCAGACCGACGAGGTCGTGGTGATGAACTCGCTGACGGTCAACCTGCACCTGATGATGGTGACCTTCTACCGACCGACGGAAAAGCGCTACAAGATAGCGATCGAGGACCACGCCTTCCCGTCGGACCACTATGCGGTGGAGAGCCAACTGCGCTATCACGGCATAGATCCGCGGCAGGGACTGCTGCTGTTGAAGCCCCGCGAGGGCGAGGCGCTGCTGCGCCTGGAAGATATGGCGGCATTGATCGAGGAGCAGGGGGATTCCATTGCGCTGATGCTGCTGCCCGGCGTGCAGTACTACACAGGACAGGTACTGCCGATGGCCGAGCTGACCCGGCTCGCCCGCCAAAGAGGCATCTGTGTCGGTTTCGACCTGGCCCATGCGGCGGGCAATATCCCGCTGCAGCTGCATGACTGGCAGGTGGATTTCGCCTGCTGGTGCAGCTACAAATACCTGAACGCCGGCCCCGGTTCCGCGGCCGGCTGCTTTGTGCACCGCCGCCACGCGCAGAACACCCGTCTGCCGCGCTTTGCCGGCTGGTGGGGGCACGACAAGCAGAGCCGCTTCCGCATGGAAAACCGCTTCCGCGCCATACCCACTGCCGAGGGCTGGCAGCTGTCCAATCCGCCGATCCTCTCCCTGGCCGCCATCCGCGCCTCCCTGGAGATTTTCACCGAGGCCGGCGGCATGGGTCCGCTGCGCAGTAAGTCGGAAATGCTCACCAGCTACCTGCAGTTCCTTTTGAAAACAGAGGTGGGCGAATTGATTTCCATCATTACGCCGGAGGATCCTGAGCAGCGCGGCTGCCAGCTGTCCCTGTGCTGCGAAGCCAGGCACCTGGGCGGCCGGGAATTGTTCCTGCGCCTGGAGGAAAACGGTGTGACCTGCGACTGGCGCGAACCCAATGTGATCCGCGTGGCGCCGGTGCCGCTGTACAACAGTTTCGAGGAGGTGTACCGCCTCGTGGAAATACTGAAGGCGGCCTGCAACGAATAGCCGCATGGAAAGTAACTACACTCCCTTCCCCCGCTTGCGGGGGAGGGGCTGGGGGAGGGGGCTGTTGGGGGTGAGCAGTTACCATGGAAACATTAAAGAAGGCTTCATCCAATGCAGGAAAAAATCGTTATCGCCGGCGGTGGCCTGGTGGGCGCCATGGCGGCCTGTTTCCTCGCCCGCCGCGGCCACCGGGTGGAAGTCTACGAGCGGCGGCGGGACCTGCGTGTGCACGACATTTCCGCCGGGCGCTCCATCAACCTGGCCCTGGCCAACCGCGGCATACACGCGCTGGGGAAACTGGGCCTGATGGAGCGGGTATCGCAACTGCGGATTCCCATGCGCGGCCGCATGGTGCACGAAATCGACGGCGGCTGTCACTTCCAGCCCTACGGGCAGAGCCCCGGGGAGGTGATCTATTCGGTCTCCCGCGGTGCCCTGAATGGCCTGCTGCTGGATGCGGCCGAGGCTTCCGGCAATGTCGAAATTTTCTTTGAGCGCGAGCTGCTCGATATCGACTTCGCCGAGAAGCGGGCGCGCTTTCTCGATTGCGCGGGCAATCACCCCAACAGCCCCTTCCAGCCCCTCCCCCGCAAGCGGGGGAGGGGAGAATATCGCGAGGAATCCATCTCCTTCGACCGTTTTATCGGTGCGGACGGCGCCGGCTCCCCGACCCGCGAACTGCTGCTGAAGGAGGTTCGCAGAAGCGGGCCGGACACCGACTGCCGCGAGCGGATAGAGCCGCTGGACCACCAGTACAAGGAACTGGAGATACCGGCCGGCGCGAGCGGCAGCTTCCAGTTGGAAAGGGAGGCGCTGCATATCTGGCCCCGCGGCGGCTTTATGCTGATCGCGCTGCCCAACCTGGACGGCAGTTTTACCGTGACCCTATTCCTGCCGGAAAAGTCCAGCGGGGACAAGCCCGGATTCGACGCGCTGAAAAACGCTGAACAGGTGGATAATTTTTTCCAGCATTACTTCCCCGACGCCGCCGCGCTGATGCCGTCGCTGCTGGAGGATTTTTTCAACAACCCCTGCGGCCACCTGGGCACGGTGCGCTGCGCGCCCTGGCACCTGGACGGCACCGCGGCGTTGATCGGCGACGCGGCCCACGCCATAGTGCCCTTCCACGGCCAGGGTATGAACTGCGGCTTCGAGGACTGCGTGGAACTGGACCGGTGCATCGGGCAATACCCCGGCGACTGGCGGGAAATCTTTTCACACTACGGCGCGGCGCGCATTCCCAACGCCGACGCCATCGCCGATATGGCGCTGGAAAACTATATCGAGATGCGCGATTCGGTGCGGGACCCGCAATTCCTGCTGAAAAAGGCCATCGGCTTCGAGCTGGAGCGGCGCTTTCCGGGCCGCTTCATCCCCCGCTACAGCATGGTGATGTTCCACCATCTGCCCTACGCCGAGGCACAGCGCAGGGGCGAGATCAACCGCGGAATCCTGGCCGGGCTGGCAGAGGGGATAGACTCGGTGGATCAGGTGGACTGGAACAGGGCGCGGCAATTGGTGGAGGCGCTGTTGCCGCGGCGATAGCGATTCAGCCCCGCTGCAGCCGCGCGTCGATATCCGCCAACAGTTTGATCAACTCGCCGGCCGTATAGTCGCCGCCGCGGAAATACTCTTCAGCGATGGGGGCAATACCGCACTGATCCGGCAGGGGGCGCGCGCCCTCGATCAGCTCGGTCATGCGCGGCAGGAACACGAACTGCAACCACTGCGGCAGGGTCAGGGTGTCCACACAGAAGGGCTCCGTGCTCGCCAGCAGCTCCGCGGGCGGGGTCTGTTCCTCCCACAGCCGCAACCGCCGCAACTCGGCCTCCAGTTGCAACATCAGGGCGGCGACGTCGTCGTAAATCGGGTTCATAGTATTCACTTTAATCGATTCTGCGGCTAAATGGTGGCAGCGAGTCGAGTATCGCGCGGCCGTAGCGGCGGGTGACGATGCGCCTGTCGAGCAGGGTCACCGTGCCGCTGTCCCCCTCGGTGCGCAGCAGACGCCCGCAGGCCTGCACCAGTTTCAGCGCCGCATCCGGTACGGTGATTTCCATAAACGGGTTGCCACCCTTGGCCTCTATCCACTCCGCCAGCGCCGCCTCGATGGGATCGTCGGGCACCGCGAAAGGCAGCTTGGCAATCACCACATGGCGGCAGTAGTCGCCGGGCAGGTCCAGGCCCTCGGCAAAGCTGGCGAGGCCGAAGAGCACGCTGCTGCCGCCGCCGTCGACGGTCTCCTTGTGCATTTCCAGCAGCTGCTGGCGGGATCTCTGCCCCTGCACCAGGATGCGGTTGCGGAAGGTACCCGGCAGCGCCTCGTAGACGGTTTCCATCTGCCGGCGCGAGGAGAAGAGCACCAGGGCGCCGCCGGAATCCTTCAGCAGGCCCGGCAGCGCATCGATCACGGCATTTGTGTGCTGGTCGGCATTGCCGGCGTCCACCGCGCTGGCGGGCACCTGCAGGGTGGCGCGGGAGAAGTCGAAGGGACTGGGCACCACCTGGTAGCTGGCGTTGTCCGGGGTGCCGGCGCGCATCTTCAGCCGGTCGAACCTGCCCAGCGCGGTCAGGGTGGCGGAGGTGAGCACGGCGCCGTAGCAGCGGCGCCAGAGGCTGTATTCCAGGGTCCTGCCGGCCAGTATCGGCGAGCTGCAGACTTCAAAATCATGCGAACCGCCCCAGTCGACCAATGTGACCCAGCGCGCCTGGGGCAGCGCGCCCTCGGCGTCCGGCCTCGCGTAGTTGGCCCACAGCCGCAGGTTGGCCTCGGCGCGGCCGTACCAGCTGCCCAGTTGCGGATACCAGCGCTCCAGGTCCACCGCCGGCACCGGCGAGTGCGGGTCCTCCAGCAGTTTCTGCGCCGCCTGCAGCATCCTGTCCAGCAGGGTTTCCAACTCGTCGAAATCCTCGCGCAGCTTTTCCGCCAGTTGCATGATGGCGTCCGGCACCACGCCACCCTCGAAGCGGTGTCGAGCGCTGCTGCCCGAGTAAGCGCCGCCAGAGCGATTGCCGCGCTCGTCCTCGAACTCGCAGTGCTCCTCGATCAGCGGCCACATCTGCTCCAGGCCCTGCTTGGCGGCAGTGAGCGCCGCCGGCAGCTGTTCGCCGCAGCGGTCAATCTCCCCGCCGTCGCCGATCTCGCCGAGCATCTGGCCCAGGTTCTTGTTGGCCTGGTCCAGCCAGCCGGTGGAGGCGCCGACGCGGCTGTGGTGGGAGAAGTGGTTGAGGGCCTTGTCCGGCAGGTGGTGGGCCTCGTCGAGGACATAGATGGCCTCCTCCGGCGGCGGCAGTATGGCGCCGCCGCCCAGGGCCAGGTCCGCCAGCAGCAGGTCGTGGTTGGCGACGATCACCTGGGTCTTGCCCAGGCTCTCGCGGGCGCGGAAAAAGCTGCAGTTGGTCACGTGGGGACAGCGGCGGCCGCTGCACTGGCGGTGGTCGGTGGTGACGCGGCTCCAGTCCTCCACCTCCACGGTGTCGGGCCAGTTGTCGCGGTCGCCATCCCAACTGCCGGCGGCCAGTTTGTCGGCCATCTCCCGGTAGAGGACGACGCTGTCCTCACCCAGCGCCGGCTGCTCGTCACCATAGAGGCCGAGGCTGATCCCTGCGCCGCTGCCACTGAAGCTGGACAGCAGCTGGTCCAGCTTGGACAGGCAGAGGTAGCGGCCGCGCCCCTTGGCGAGGGTGAAATCGAACTGCAGGCCGCTGTGGCGGGCCACCTCCGGCAGGTCCTTGTTGATGATCTGCTCCTGCAGCGCCACCGTCGCGGTGGACACCACCAGGGTCTTCTCCTGGGCCTGGGCCAGGGGAATGGCGGCCAGCAGGTAGGCCACCGTCTTGCCGGTGCCGGTGCCGGCCTCGACCACGCAGATATGCTCGCCATTCGTCTTGGCGGCATCGCGCTCGCCGCTGCCGTCCTGCGCGATGGCACCGAGGGTGCGCGCTATGGCCGCCACCATCAGCTTCTGCCCGTAGCGGGCCTTGAGGTCACGGCCGGAGAGGAACTGGCTGTAGGCGGACTGGATGGCTTTTTTGTGTTGGTCGTTTAGCAAGGGAAATCTAATGCTGAATGCGGAATGATGAGTGCGGAATGGTAACTGAAATCACATCGTGAAACCCATTCCGCATTCAAATCACTCATACGCCAGCCGCGAGACCACCGGGTTCGCGTAGGCCTGAATCGCCCTGTCGCGCCAGCGCTCGTCGATGCCCGCCATACGCGCCTCGAACTGCTTCCGCGTCTCCTCGTGCTCCGCTGGATTCCAGGGCCTGGCAGGGTAGCCCACCGGCAGGTCCGGCACCTCGCCATAGACCGCCTGGTAGGCAATCAGGTTGGTCGGGTGCAGTACATAATTGCCGATGATCTGCCGGTCCATCTCCTCGGCCAGCGAAGCCACATCGTGGAAATCGCCCTCGATGGGCGTGCCGAAGGCCGTGTGCACATGGCCTTTCTGCCCGGTCATACCCTTGGCGATGGAGTCCAGGTCCTCGTGCTCAGCCTTTTGGTACTCCTCGTCCTTGTGCTCGGCGAAGTAGAGCTGCCTGGCCTTCTGGTCATCGCAGGGGTCCCACTCGTAAGAGATGGAAAGCGGCACTATGTGCAGCTTGCGCCAGTAATCCGCAAAAGGGGTTTCCTTGTCCTTGGTCATCGCGAACATGGCCACGAGGGCCGGGTTGGTGCGGTCGAGGCCATCTTTGGCGCGCCCCGAGCGCTGGGCGATCCACACATGCTCGTTGTCGTTGACGATGGAGTGGTAGATGTAGTTGGACAGCTGGATGGCGGACTGCAGCTTCTCCCGACGGCTGCCGGCCTTGCGCTTCACAGTGAAGCTCTTGTTCAGCTTCATGATATCGGTGGCGAACTGCTTGGTGAGCAGGTTGTCCCCGATAGCGATGCGCGCCGTCTCGTGCCCCTCCTTGAACATGGCGACGATGGACAGCGCCGGGTCCATGGCGATATCCCGGTGATTGCTCACGAACAGGCAGGCGCGGTCCCTGGGCAGGGCGTCCAGGCCGGAGATGGTGAAACGGGTGGTGGTCCGCTCGACAATCCGGTCCACATACTTGTCGACCACCTCCTGCACGCCGCGCACATCCCGCGCCTTGCGGAACTCAAAGCGCAGGAACTGGCGCACCAGCCAGGCCACGGGGCCCTCCAGCCTGGCCAGCTTGGGCACCAGGAAGTGCGCCAGCGCGTGCGACATCTCCGGATCGGCGATCAGCCGGTCCAGCACCTGGCGCACCTCGTTGTCGCGATAGGGGCGAATATCATCGAATTGAGCGGGGTCCAACGCACTTGCTCTCATGGATCAGCTACCTGCCGGCCCGCCTGCGCGGCGGGCCCAATGCATTCTTATTTGTGGATAAGTCCTCTTCCCACCCTACCGGGGTGGCGAACCGGCGCAGAACATACCGGAAGCGGCGGCCGGTGGCCAGTGGTCATAATCCGGGATGAGTACCCGGTGGCGGGGAAAGACCCTTTTACATTGACCGCTGACCACCGACCACTGGTCGCTCCCGCAGTGGACTTCCCCGTCCGCAGCCCGGAGAATAGCCCGCTTAGTCGCCACAAATGGCAGAAGAACAACGATAACGAACGCCGGGCCCGGGGACGGGCCGCGCAGTAGACCAGGAGTTACCCTTGAGTCAGACCAGTTCCACGCACGCCAGCCCCCGCAGCGAGCTCCGCACGCCCAGCCTGGGCGACGCCCTGATCCCGCTGGGGACAGTCATCGCACTCCTGTCCCTGTCCGTCTACTTCTACGGCGCCGACTCCTCCTACGGCCCCAACCAGATAGCCCTGCTGCTGTGCGCCGGCGTGGTGGCGCTGATGGGCATGAAGAACGGCCACAGCTGGAAGGATATGGAAGGGGGCATGCTGCACGGCATAGGCCTGGTGTTCGGCGCCATCCTGATACTGCTGGCGGTGGGCGCCCTGATCGGCAGTTGGATCCTGGCCGGCACCGTGCCGTCGATGATCTATTTCGGCGTACAGATACTGTCGCCACAGTGGTTCTACGCCGCCAGCTGCACCATCTGCGCCATCGTCGGCCTCAGCATCGGCTCCAGCTGGACCACCGCCGGCACCCTGGGCGTGGCCCTGATGGGCATCGCCGGCGCCCTGGGCCTGTCCCCGGCGATCACCGCCGGCGCGGTCATCTCCGGCGCCTATTTCGGCGACAAGATGTCGCCCCTGTCCGACACCACCAATGTGGCCGCGGCGGTCACCTCCAACGATCTGTTCCTGCATATCCGCCACATGCTCTGGACCACCATGCCCGCGTTTTTCGCGGCGCTGGCGATCTTCGCCGTCATCGGCCTCACCGCCGATACGGGCACGGCCTCGGCGACGGATATCGAGCAGCTGCTGACCGCGCTGCAAGAGGAATTCAATATCTCCGTCGTCAGCCTGGTGCCCCTGGCACTGTTGCTGTTTATGGCCTGGCGCAAGATTCCCGCCTACCCCACCCTGCTTATCGGCGCCCTGGTGGGCTGCACCATAGCGCTCATCTTTGAACCGGAAACCGCGCGCCGCCTCGGCGGCGGCGATGACATCGCGGCCGCGGTCAAGGGCGCCTGGTACAGCCTGTTCGACGGTTACAAGTCCACCTCCAGCAATGAAAATGTGGCCGAGCTGCTGTCCAAGGGCGGCATGAGCAGCATGCTCAACACCGTGTGGCTGATCGTATCGGCCATGGCCTTCGGCGGCGCCATGGAGCGCGCCGGCTTCCTGCAGGTGATCGTCGACTGGACCCTGTCCCGGGTGAAGACCGTGGGCGGCCTGGTGACCTCCACGGTACTGACCTGCTTTGGCATGAATGCCGCCGCCGGCGACCAGTACATGGCCATCATCATCCCCGGACGCATGTTCCGCGAGGCCTTCGCCGACAAGGGCCTGCACGGGCTCAACCTGTCGCGCACCCTGGAGGACTCCGGCACCATCACCTCGGTGCTGATCCCGTGGAACACCTGCGGCGCCTATATGAGCGCCACCCTGGGCATCGCCACTTTCTCCTATGCGCCCTACGCCCTCTTCAACCTGCTCTGCCCACTGCTGGCAATCGCCTACGGCTGGTTCCACTTCAAGCAGATGCCCCTGTCCGCGGCGGCCGCGGCGCGCTGACTGGGGTCGGGACTCGGGTTACTGTAAATCTCGTATTTTGAGTTATGCGTGAAAACACAACCCTCAGCGCCCTGATTGCCGAGGCGCAATTCAAACTGCGCTGGTTCGACCTGGGCCGGCGCCTGCAGCCGGTATCGCGCGCCGCCGCCGAGGCATTCGAGGCTGGCCTGTCCCCCTGGCCCCACCCCTACCTGCGCCAGGCCTGGGCGGGGCTGCTGTTCTGGCCGCGGGAGGGCGGCGAGCCGGTGGTCTGGTTCCTGCGCCTGCCGCTGGACGAACAGGGCAAACTGCAACTGCCGGTGCGGGACGCCTTCCTGCGCCAGCTGGCACAGAAGCTCGAACCGGGACAACCGGCAGACCCCGCCGCCCGGCTGCAGGCGGCGCTGGAAGAGAGCGGGCTGCTGTTCAGTCCCGCCGCCGAGCGCCAGGCGAGCTTCCACGCCCGGGCCGCGCTGCTGCTGGGGCAACCCGCGAGCGCCCACTACGCCGCGGCACTGGCCTATTGCCGCCAGCCGGAAAGCCAGCGCTGGGATCGGCTGGCGCTTCAGGGTATCGCCGACCTGGCCGCGCGCTGGGAGCAGGAAAAGGAACTGCTGTCGCAACAGCTTTCCAAGGTGGCCCCGCCGGTGTTCACCAGCCTGTGCCAGTGCCTGGAAAACGAGGCCGTAGATCACCAGTTGACGGAAAAACTCATCGCCCGCGCCGAAACGGAACTGGCCGGCGACGCGCCCGATTTCACAGCGGTCGCCGCCGCCGTGCGCGGTATTTCCCACTCGCCGGCGCGCGGACTGCGCCGGGCATTCCTGCTGCGCCTCCTGCAATCCCCCGCCGCCAGCCACGGCGAAGTCCTCGCCGCCATCGGCAGCCGTTGCGCCGAGGACCTGGAAAATACGCAGATAGCCGCACCCTGGCTCGCCGCCCTGGCACAACACCAGGGCCAGGAAACCTTCAACCTGTTGCTGGCAGACCTGATGTTCCTGCCGGCGGTGCGCGGATCGCTGCTCGGCGCGCTGCGCGACCCGGCGCGACCGGAAGCCCTGGCGCGCGCCTTTGGCAGCTTCCTGCACGGCCCGGAGCCACCCCACTGAACAGGCCGGCTATCCTTGCAAAAATCCAAGTCAATTTGCGCTTGACAAGGCCTGTCACACAAAACAGCACCGGGGCCGCGAGCGGGATTTCCGTTATCTTTTTTTGAAAAAAAATTTCCAGCCGCCCCGCAATGGGCTACGGGACAATTTGGCGGGAAACCCCTTAAATTTAGGCACATTGGCACGACAAACTGGCACAAAATTTATCCAGACTTCGCCGCTGGCAGCTATTTAAACCGTGCGCCTATTACACTCCATTGGGCGGTATCTTTGTAGAAAAGGTTTTTACAAAGCAGACCAAACAGGTGACGTTTTATTGGCTATGCTCATAGCTAACATCAACGGAAAGGAGTTAGGGGATGAATTTCACTCCAGCCAAGTACTTAATGGGAATTATCAGTGCACTGATTCTGGCAGGCTGCTGCGCGGCACCTGTGCCGCCGGCCTCCTGCCCTCCGGGCTCTGAGCAAATCCCGCTTTCAATGGCCTGCCCCGCGGACGCGGATTGCTGGATGGCTTCCGACAACGTGCGCTGCATGAAAGTGGTCAAGTAAGATCATCTTCGAGCAGGACCAGTGTGGTGATTCATACCAAATGAGGCTTTACCGCTGACCGCTCCCGGCATCATTTGGTATGAGTCACCACACAAAATGCCGTTTTTCGAAGCGGCATTTGCGTTTTGAACGGGATGCGTTCACCCCTGCAATTCCCCTCCATTCCGGCGATGAATACATCGATTCCGGCCGCGCACCCGAGATGACGCGGCGCCGAAGACCCGCCGATAGGTACTGCCCTGCCGGGGCCCCTCCGAGTTTGGTTTTCTTCCGTATGCGGGTCCCCGGCACTGGCCGGCAAGCCCGTTTGCGGCTAGCATAGGCTGCTTTTTAACGACATAAACCATTCGCACTGCCATGACAATCGAATCCCGCGCGGCCGCCATAGCCCGGCTGCAATCGCACCACCAACAACACAAATGGTCTCTGCGCGAACTCTTCGCCGCCGACCCCGACAGGGCGCGGCGTTTCAGCCTCGAAGCCGCGGGCCTCTACCTCGACTACAGCAAGAACCACCTGCGCGACGACACACTGCCGCTGTTGCTGGAGTGCGCGGAAGGGTTCGGGCTGTCCCGGGCGATCGCCGAATTGCTGGCCGGCGCCCCGGTGAACAACACCGAGCACCGCCCCGCCCTGCACACCGCCCTGCGCTTCCAGGGGGAACCGCAAAACGAACACGAGCGGGCGGTGGCCGACTGCCGCGCGCAGATGCAGCGGTTCGCGGAAGAGATTCACGGCGGCCAGTGGCGCGGCTTCTCCGGGGAGCCAATCCGCCATATCGTCAATATCGGTATCGGCGGCTCCGACCTGGGCCCGCGCATGGCCGTGGAGGCCCTGCGCCCCTGGCAGCGACAGAACATCGCCGTGCACTTCGTGGCCAATATCGACGGCGCCGACCTGAGCGACACCCTGGCACGGCTGCCCGCGGAACAGACCCTGTTTATCGTCGCCTCGAAATCCTTCTCCACCCTGGAGACCCGCCAGAACGCCCTCGCCGCGCGCCGCTGGATACTGGATGCGGGCTGCCGCGAGGATCAATTGGCACAGCACTTTGTCGCCGTGAGCAGCAATATCGTCGCCGCCCAGGATTTCGGCATAGCGCCGCAGAATATCTTCCCCATGTGGGACTGGGTGGGCGGGCGCTACTCGCTCTGGTCCGCGATCGGCCTGCCCATCGCCCTGGCCTGCGGCTATGAAACTTACCAGGCGCTGCTGGCCGGCGCCCAGGCCATGGACCGGCATTTCGCCGAGGCGCCGCCGGCGGAAAACCTGCCGGTAATGCTGGCCCTGATCCACTTCTGGTACCGCCAGTGCTGGGGTGCCGGCAGCCAGGTGGTACTGCCCTACGCCCAGCGCCTGGCCCGCTTCCCCGCCTGGCTGCAGCAGCTGGACATGGAGAGCCTGGGCAAAGGCGTCAACCGCGAGGGCCAGCCGCTCGACTACCCCAGCGGCAGCGTGATCTGGGGCACCGAGGGCAGCAACGGCCAGCACTCTTTCCACCAGTTGCTGCACCAGGGCACGGAACTGATCCCCGCGGACTTTATCGCGATCAAAGAGCCCACCTCCGAGTTGCACGAGCACCACCAGTGGCTGCTGTCCTGCTGCCTGAGCCAGAGCCAGGCCCTGCTGCGCGGCAAGACCCTGGCCGAGGCCCGGCACGAACTGGAGGAGGCGGGCCATACCCATCGGGAAATCCACGCGCTGGCGCCGCACAAGGTGGTCCCCGGCAACCGCCCCAGCAATACCCTGGTTTTGCAAAAGCTCGATCCACACAACCTGGGCGCACTGCTCGCGCTGTATGAACACAAGGTGTTCGTGCACGGCTTCCTGCTGGACATCAACCCGTTCGACCAGTGGGGGGTGGAGCTGGGCAAACTGCTGGGCAGCCGCATCTTCGACGCCGCGCAGGGGGAACTTCCGGAGGAGTGGGATGGCTCTACCCGGGCGCTGGTGAAAATGCTACTCCCGGGCAATTGAGTCGCCAAAAGCGAAATTCGCAGCCCGCGACAACTGACAGACAACCCGGGGCCGGCCGCCTCACCGCGGCACCGCCCCGCGCTGGCGGGCCCGAATCGCGCCCACGGCGGGCAGTGCCCTGCCGTCCTCGTCGAACATCCCGCGACTGCCGATACCGCCGCCGTTGCCGACCGCGGGCTCCCACCACATGACGCCCCTGCCGCGGCCGCCCGGGGTGGCGCGGACGGCGGCATCGACGTCGAGCCAGAATTGCTTCTGGCCTTCCGGTGTTTGCGGGTATTCCTTTGCATCCGCGCGCACGGCGTCGTCACGCTTCCACTCATCCGATTCACGCCAGTGATAAGCGGCCTCGACCACAACGATGTCCTTGTCGTACGACTCGGCCATAAATGCAAGATTCGCCTTGAGCTCGGCGAGGGTGCCGTGCCACCAGGGATAGTAGCTCTGGCCGATCACATCGTAGTCGATGCCATAGCGGTTGAACTTGTCGAAGAACCACTGGGTGCGCTCCCTGTCGCCGCCGCGGTCGATGTGAATCATGATCTGCGGCGGCTGCACTTCGTCCGTCGTCGCGGCCTCGACGCCCTCGATTGCGGCGCGGACCAGATCGGCGAAACGGTCCCAGCCGCCCTCCCGGGAGAGCTGGCCGCCGGGCCACATCATGCCGTCGATCACCTCGTTGCCCGGCTGCACCATATCCGGCCAGGCGCCGGCCTCGCGAAAGGCCGCCATCGTTTCCCGCGTGTAGGCGCGCAGCGAATCGACCAGTTCTTTATGCGACTGCCCCTCCCACGCGGCGGGGATAAACTGCTTGTGCGGATCGGCCCAGGTGTCGGAGTAATGGTAGTTGAGCAGGAATTTATAGCCCAGTTGCTTGGCCTCTTTCGCCAGCGCAATGGTGTATTCCAAATCGTTGGGCAACCGCTCGGGTGAGTGGAATAGCCGCAGGCGGATCCAGTTGAATCCATGGTCGCGGAATATCTCGAGGCCCGGCTTCACCACGCCGCCGTCCTTGAACTCGGCCCCGCGGTCCTCGATGGACTTGAGAAAGGACAGGTCGGCTCCGATGACATATTCAGTATCCGCGGCCCAGGTCGGGTTTCCCGACAGCCCGAGGACGAACACCACAGTCACGTACAGTAACTTTGAGAATTTTCGATTGATCATTTTTTATAACTCAAGTTTCGGAGTTCACAGGGATTGGTAGCCATTGAAGGCGGCAGTTTCAAGCGGCCCTGCTGCCGGTGGCCACCTGGCAAAAAACCTCATCGGTAAACATTTGCCAGGTGGCCACCGGCAGCAGGCCCCCGCGCAGTGCCGCCGCGGCTTACTGCCCTCGGCGTGAACTCCGAAACTTGAGTTATAAACGCCTCTCACGAGGAAGACAAACAGCAAGTTGACGGCCAGGTACTTTTTCATCGCATTGCTATCAATGTGAGATAAACCTTTGCAGGTATTCGCGGTGCGATAAAAGCTGGCCGACGGAGTGCCTCAGGGAATGCTCGACATCCTTGAGCAGCTTGCCGATCTTGGCAAAATCGGACGCATCCACAGTGGCGCTGTAATCGCGGGGATAGACCCCCATGCCGGTGAGTACCGCGTGCCAGCTATCGCAGGCAAACAGGTCCAGATCGTTGTGCACCAGTTGGCCGCGGCTTTTGTAGAGTGACAGCTTGGCTTGCAGGGATTCCGGGATAAGCCTGCTGCGCCAGCTCTGCCAGAAGGGGGAATCGTCGCGCCGGCTGGTGCAGTAGTGCATTACGATAAAATCGCGGATATTCTCGTATTCGATATCCATCAGGCGATTGTATTCGTCCTCCGTCGCCTGGCAGTGATCCCGCCCCGGCAGCAGCTGCACCAGGTTCAGCGCCGCCCGCATAATCAGGTAGATACTGGTGGATTCCAGCGGCTCCAGGAAACCGGACGAAAGGCCGATGGCGACACAGTTCCTGTGCCACATCTTTTCCCGTTTTCCGGTGCGAAAGCGCAGCAGGCGCGGATCGCCCAGGGGCGCACCGGTTATTTTTTTTAGCAAGAGTGCCACCGCCTCGTCATGGGAGCAGTATTCTTCGCAGAATACATAGCCGTTGCCGGTGCGGCTCTGCAAGGGTATTCGCCAGCGCCAACCGTGCTGCTCGGCGATGGCCTCGGTGTAGGGCGGCAAATTATCGCCGTTTTCGGATTGGACCACCGCCGCGGCGTTTACCGGCAGGTAGCCCCGCCAGTCCCGGTAGCCCACCTCTAGGGCTCCCTGCATCAGCAGGGCCCGCTGGCCTGTACAGTCGATAAAGAAATCGCCCTCCAGGCAGCCGCCGTTTTCGGTGCGGATGGATTCGATGCTGCCGTCATCCGACTTGTGGACGCTTTCCACATGGGCGGACACACGCTTTACATCCTGTTGTTGCGCATAGCCGGCGAGATATTCGGCCACCCGCGCCGCGTCGAAATGCAGGGCGTAACCCATACGGGTGAGGTTGTTGGGCTTGTCCGGGTCCGGAATATAGAATTTCCCCGCCCTGGCCATGGCGGCGGAGGGCGCGTAGTCGGTGTATTCGCCGGCACTGCCTTGAAAATGGCTTTTCAACCATTGTTGAAAGAATGGCTGCCCGTCGATCCGGGCTCCTATATTGCCGAAGGGGTGCCAGTATTGGTGACCCGGCGTTTGCCAGTCGGTAAAGCGGATGCCCAGCTTGAAGGTGGCGCTGGTTTTCCTGACAAAGTCCGGCTCAGAGATACCGAGAATTTTGATGAAGTCGACAAAGGACGGCACCGTGGCCTCGCCCACGCCGACAGTGTCGATCTGCGGGGATTCCACCAGCGTAATGCTCGCGCCGGTGTTGCGAAGCATACGGCCGAGCAGCGCGGCGGTCATCCAGCCGGCGGTGCCGCCACCGACGATCACGCAGGATCGGATTGGGCGGTGCTCGCTGGAAATCTGCACTACTCCCGGTTTATCAGCCATCGGGCACTACACGCGCTACAAAGTCGAAAGAAAATCCGTCAGGACCTCTACGGTAGGCCCCAACTGGTCATGGTGCAGGTTATGGCCGGCACCGTCGATATGCACCAGCTTGCCTTTCCGCATTGCGCTGGCTGCTTTCTCGTGGACCTCGCGCTGCTCCGGCGAGGCGTCGGCCTTGAGAATAAGCGCGGGGACGCGGATCTTCGCCAGTGATTCCCCGGTTCTCATGGTGCCCGACATCGCCTGCCAGGCTTCGGCGGTGTAGGCACCGTGATATTGCTTTTTCGAAAGTGCCCAATAGCGGCAATCCACCAGGTCCCATTTGGGGGTATAGTTGTGGCAAGTCGCCACCAGGTCCTCGAAGCTGTAGTTGTTCTGTGCCACCAGCGTCTCGGGACTTCCGAACATGCTCACGGAAAGACTGTCCGGCTGCGATGTTTCGTTTTTCCCCGCGTCCCTTGTTTCACCTTTTGTCTCTTTTTTACCCTCTGTGGACTCACGACCGCGGGGAGGCCTGGGCCCGAGGAATGGGTCCAGCATAATGACGGCTTTTGCCAGGTCGGGGTATTCCCCACCTGCACGCATTACCGTGGCGGCGCCCATTGAGTGGCCCATCAGGACGGGCTTCTCGAAGTTCATCGCCTGCACGAACGCCACCACGTCATTCGTCAAAGTATTGCCGTCATCGGCGGCAGTGAATGGATCTGACAGACCGTGCCCACGGGCATCAACCATATATACGTCGTATGAGTCCTGCAGCTGCCATGCCAGGGTGGTCCAGCTAAGTCCAATATCCGTGATCCCGTGAACCATCACAATGACCGGCTTTCCCGGCGCTGGAACGGCACGGTAATAATGTATGCGAATCCCATTCGCATACACATAGCCATCCGACCATCCGTCGGGAATTCCCGGAGGATGGGCAGCAATTCCCATTCCAGGCAGCAGGATAAGTACGCATAAGATCAAATGGCGCATGTGGGCTTTTCCTCTCTTTTTTTCTTTCCGAGAATCAAATATAGGTTTCTGGCAACAAGGCTGCACTTCCTGAAAACGATACCTGTATGTCAGCAAACCCAACTAAAAAAAGGCCCCCAAAGGAGCCTCAAGCATCCGACAACTACGGGAGGAGGTACAGCCTTGCGGGGGCCTCCATACTCCCTCTCAACAGTTTCGGACTTGCGAGAACAGGCTCAGAAGCTCGCCCGGATGCCAAACTGGTAGCGCACCCCCGTCATCTGCACCAGGCTGACGCGGTCGCGCTGCCCGAAATACTGCAACCTCGTTTCGTTGGTCAGATTGATGGCTTCAAAGGCGGCGGTGATGTTATCAGTCACATCGTAGGACACACTCATATCCAACTGCCCGTAGGCATCGGTATATTCCGGTTGTATACCGTCACCGGAGCGGCTGTGCATGAAATCATCCCGCCAGTTGTAGGCGATACGCGCCTGCAGACGGTCCTTGTCGTAGAAGGCCACCAGGTTGTAGGAGTTTTTGGCAAAGCCCTCCAGAACACTGCCCGGCTCCGGCACCAGCGGCCGGTTGACCGGGGCCGCGTCCTTGTCCTCGCTGTCCGCGTAGGTGTAGTTGGCCTGCATACCCAAACCACTCCAGATACCCGGCAGGTAGTCGAAGTAGTGCAGCACCCCCAGCTCAATACCCTGCACCGTGCCACCGGGACGATTGTTCTGCTGCTCCGACCGGAATATCACTTCTTGGCCATTGGCGGCATAGGCAGCGGCCAGATCCGGCGCGATGGGACCATCCCAGGGACCCACGGTGGTGACTTTGGATATAAAGTTGGAAATGTCCTTGTAGAAATAGCCAACGGAGTAGGCCGAGCCGTTGTCGGCATAGTGCTCAAAAGCCAGGTCAAACTGGTTGACCCGGTAGGCTTCCAGAAAGGGGTTTTTGCCGGTGATGGTTATCGTCGGATTCTCCAGCCCCGGGCTCTCACTCAGGCTGGCGCGCTTGTCGGTCAGAGACGGTTGGGTAATCGTCTTGGCGGCGGCGACGCGTAGATAGTTGCCATTATCCAAATTCAGGCTGAAGTTGGCGCTGGGCAAAAAGTATTCCTCGCTGGTCTCAAAGGTGAGGATCTTGGAGGAGGTAGTGGCCGCATTATGGACCTTGTCTGGCAGCTCCGAGGATGCTTCATTCAGCGTCAACAGGTCGATGGTGGCAGCCCTTCCGGTAGCGGCGTTGTCGATGGAAACGTAGCGGCCACCCAGGTTACCGGACCAGGCGTAGTCGCCCAAATCGCCTTCGAGGTTCAATTGCACATAGGCCGCAACAGTATCCTCTTCATTGTCGTAGCTGCCGCCGGCGTCCGGGTATACGGTATCCCAACCGGCGTTGACGAGAGCCGCCCGCCAGTCCTCACCGTCGGCCGCCATCTGCTCCAGAACGGCCTGGGTCGCCTGGCGATAGGCCTCGTGGTCGGCAATCTGCACCCACTGACGCGGGAAGTTGCCGCCTTCACCGTCCATAAAGTTGCTGTCGCTCAGTTCCAGCACGTCCGCCGGCAACACACCGATATTGGAGTCACCGCCCCAGGTGCTGCCGTCGCCGATCCACATGACGGCACCGCCACCACCCCAGTCTGCGCCCCCGGTTTCAGCATTAAACTCGGTGCCAAACCCCTTGAATCCGATGGCGCGATTGGCATAGGCGGCCCCCGCCTTGACCGACTTGATCACGCCCGCATCTATCTCGTAGAGCGCATCCAGCTTGAGCTCCTTCACTTCGTCCTCAGACTCACTGGCCCCGTAGTGCTGCCAGGCGGCGCGAACCCTGGAGGGATCGGTCAGGTCCAGGGCGCCAGTGGTGCTCAGGCCGGGAATGTCGCTGCGGTAGTCCAGAATGATTTCGCCGGGCTGGATAACGCCATTCTCATCGAAGAGGGTATAGTGCAGGGCCGTGCTGTTGTCGCCCTCGAAGGTCGATTCTGCTTTGGACCAGGAGGCGTCGACTTCCAGGGTCAGATTGCCGCTATTGACAACGCCGTTCCAGCCATAGGCTTGGGTGGTGAGTTCTTGCAGGCCATAGTCCACGTTCATTTCCACGTCCGTGCCGGCGAGGGTGGCTTCCAGCAGGGTGCCGGAATCGCTGACCACGGCACGGGTATATTTACCGCTGTGCTGCATGGGCACCTGCAGGCCGGAGCCCAGCCACTCCCGGTCGAGCCTGGTATAGAGGGCATCGAAAGTGGTGGAGAAATTCTCACCCGGCTCCCACTGCAGGACGATGTTGCCGCCGGTGCGCTCGCGCTTTTCATCGTTCATGTTGAAAATGGTGCGGCCGGGGCCGCGGCTGCCTTCGAGGCTGGTGGGGTTGCCGTCCTCGCCGAGGGTGTCCTCGCCCATTGGCAGGCCGAAGCCCTCGCCGGCGTACTGCTGCCAGTGGCTGGACCGGTAGTTGTCGATACGACCATCGGTTTCCTTGAAGGATACGCCCACCAGCACACCGAAGGTGTCGCTGGCAAAGGTATTGCTGACCACGCCCACCACTTCCGGGTTGGAATCCTCGGCCAGGCCGTGATAATTGAGTTTGGTGGAGCCGGAGGCGTGGAAGCCGGCGTTGTCCAGCGGCCGCGCCGTGCGCACATTGATATAGGCGCCGATACTGCCGGCGGACAGGTCGGCGGTGGGGGTCTTGATCACGTCGGCACCGCCGATCAACTCGGAGGGCAGTATCTGGAAATCGAAACTGCGGCCGCCGTTGACGCTGGCCAGGGTGCGATTGTTCAGCTTGACCATGTTGAACTCGGGGCCGAAGCTGCGCACGCTCACCTGGGAGCCCTCGCCGTTTACGCGGGAAATGGAAACACCGGCGATACGCTGCAGGGATTCCGCCACATTCTGGTCCGGGAACTTGCCGATATCCTCGGCGACGATACTGTCCTGGATTTTGTTGGCGTCGCGCTTCAGGTCCGCCGCCCGGCTCAGGCTGGCGCGAATTCCCTCAACAACCACTTCTTCCATTTCTTCCATTGGCGGACTGGCTTCGCCCTGAGCAACTACTCCTACTCCATACATCGCGGTCAATGATGCCAATATCGCTTTTGAAAGCGCGTTTTTCCTAGGCATGGTTTTCTCCCTTCGGCTGGTTATATTTATTACTTCCGCCTCACCGCTGAACCGGCATCCGGACTCCCTGATTACCCGGCACCGGTCATCAGACCATACAACTTATCTGATAAATCCGACATTACACAAATAAATTGTGAAGGTAAACGTTGTTCGTCGCATCGATGTCCTGTGATTAACCGACGGCTTCACATCTTTTTGAGAAAGTCGTCGAAGCGCGCGACAACCCACTTGCAAAACTCGGCCCTATCGTCAAGAATTCTGTCCGTTTTATATGATAAATATAATTTTTAATCTTATCCCACCGTCACGGCGGTGGGCAGATAAAAAATAATAAGAGACGGTTAAGAGCGACGAGAGAGAAACCAGGCCGCAGTCTCTACAAGACGATGGCCACCCAGTACCCGCATTTCGCAGCCCTGCGCGGCAACTGATTTCTGTCACAAAATCGTCGTACGTATTTCCCGTCCTGTTTTTTTCCTCGTGCCACAAAAAAGCACCGCCGAATGTCTCCGGGCGCAAACGCGGCCGTTGTTCACAGATATTCCTGGCGGGTAACTGCTCACTCACGTCCGATAAGAACGCTAAGGATCGATGCGAAGGCCCTGATGCCGGGGGCCGCCTGTGAAACGATTGCCGATGAGGCTGTTGAGCAGACGGCCACCGGCAGCAGGGCCGCCAATGGGATGAGTAGTTACCCTGGCGGGTCTTTTAGACCGGTGGTTGCTTCACACAAAAACCTACTACCGAGGCACAACAATGACTGACGATATAAGACACCGGCTCGCGCAGAGCGGGGGGCCGGCAAGAACCCTGGTATTTTTTTCCATCTTGCTGGTTTTCTCGCCCTTCTCCTTTTCACAAAACCTGCTGACCAATCCCGGATTCGAAAGCGGTACCAGCGGCTGGACCCTGGACGGGGACGCATCGGCCCAGTTCACCGAATCCAATGGGCGCAGTGGCAGCCGCCTGACCCACTGGTCCTCGAGTTCTTCTTACACGGCCGAGACCAAACAGACGGTAGCCGGGCTGGCGGCGGGGACCTACCGCCTGTCCGTTTACACGGTCGGCGGCGAGACCAGCGCCGCGTGGCTCTGGGCCTACTGCGATGGCCAGAACTTCTCAACCCCCATTCCCTCCAGTCCCTGGGGCAGCTGGTCGCAGGTAGTCGTCGACAATATCCCGGTGAGCGGCGGCAGCTGCGAGCTGGGAATAACAACCGAAAACAGCGAGTGGAGCAGCTTCGACGATGTGGCCTTTGAATGGGTGTCCGGCAGCGGCCCCGGCGAGCTTGTGATCGAGGAAGGCGCCGGCTTCTGTGGTGTGGACGGCTCGGTCGACAGCAATCACGCGGGCTACAACGGCATTGGTTTTGCCAACACCGACAACGCCGCGGGCAACGGCACCGAGTGGCGCGTGCAGGTACCCGCCGGCGGGAGCTACGAGCTGGAATGGCGCTACGCCAACGCCTCGGAGAACAACCGAGCGGGCAGTCTTGTGGTCAATGGCAACGCCGTGGCCACGGTCGATTTCCCCTCCACCGGAGCCTGGGAGACCTGGGCGGTGGCGGCTGCGACCATTTCCCTGGACGCCGGCGAGAACACCATCCGCCTGGAGGCAGTTTCCGGTGAGGGGCTGGGCAATATCGATTCCTTGAGTGTGACCGGCGAGAGTCCACAGGCGGTCAACTGCGGTGACAACCCAGGCGATGGTGACATATTTCGGCCCAGCTACATCCTGGGTGCCGATATCAGCTGGACCCTCGAACAGGAGTCGATCGGCCGGACCTACCGGGACCAGGGGCAGACCAAGTCCGTCGAGCGAATCCTGGTCGACCACGGCTTCAACTTCATTCGCCTGCGTACCTTCGTTTGCCCCGAGTGCCCCGGGGGCTATTTGGATAACCTTTATTCCGGCGCTGGGCCGACAGAAAACTGGGCCGATACCGCGCACACCATTGAAATGGCGGAACGGGTGAAGGCTTGCGGTATGGGGGTCTTTCTCGATTTCCACCTGAGCGACAACTGGGCATCCATTGGCCACCAGGAAAGACCTTCCCAGTGGCAGGGAATGAGCAACGCGCAAATACGCACGGCCTCCTACAACTACAGCAAGGGTGTGCTCGACCAGATGGTGGCGGCCGGCGTGAAGCCGGACATGGTCCAGTGCGGGAACGAAAACAACACGCACGTGGCGGGCTATTCCTATAACGATTGGGCCGGTTTCTCCGGTGTGATGAACTCCTGTCTCCAGGCGGTGCGGGACACCGATCCCGACATCATCACAGTGGTGCAACATGGCCGGCCGCGCCCGGACGGTGACTTCCCTTTCTGGGTGGACAGAATATTCGGCAGCAATCCGCCGATCGATGCGGACGTGGTGTGCGGCTCCACTTATGGAACCACCAACAACGGCGGAGACTGGTGGGATATGTTCAACTACGTCATCGATACCACGGGTAAACCGGTGATGAGTTGCGAATACACCAACCAACGCCGGGATCTCGTCAATAACACCTTCCTGAACCTGCCGAACAACATGGGTTGGGGCACCTTTATCTGGGAGCCGACGGCCTATAGCGACAACAGGCCGTTCAGTTACAGCAATGGCGTCTACTCCACCAACTCGGCCATGGACGAGTATGCACGCATCGCTGGCGAAGCCGGCCTGCCCGTACCATCGACACCCGCGTCGCAGCTACAGGGCACCACCTGCCAGTAAGTTCGTACCAATGAGTGAGCCCGCGCAAGCGGGCTCATGCTCACTCGTCACCCACTCCGACAGGAAATGGTGCGGCATCCAAGCGAGTTCGCCGGATGTGTTGATTAATACGGAATACAACCATGATTCACGATATAAAACACAGGCTCGTGCAGAGATGGAAGCTAGTGGCATCCATGGCATTTTTTTCCACCTTGCTGGCTTTCTCCCCCTATTCTTTTTCGCAAAACCTGTTGACCAATCCCGGCTTCGAAAGCGGTACCAGTGGTTGGACCCTGGACGGGGATGCTTCGGCCCAGTTTACCGAGTCCAACGGGCGCAGCGGCAGCCGCCTGACCCACTGGTCTTCAAGTTCTTCCTACACAGCTGAGACCAGACAGACGGTAACGGGGCTGGCGGCGGGAAGCTACCGCCTGTCCGTTTACACCGTCGGCGGCGAGACCAGCGGCGCCTGGCTCTGGGCCGACTGTGACGGCCAGAGCTTCTCGACCCCCATTCCCTCCAGCCCCTGGGGCAGTTGGGCCCAGGTGGTCGTTGACAATATCCCGGTGAGCGGCGGCAGCTGCGCGCTGGGCATAACGACCGAAAACAGCGAGTGGAGCAGCTTCGACGATGTGGTCTTCGAATGGGTGTCCGGCGGTGGCCCCAGCGAGATTGTGATCGAGGAAGGCACTGGCTTCTGTGACGTGGACGGCTCGGTCGACAGCGATCACTCGGGCTACAACGGAAGTGGTTTTGCCAACACCGACAACGCCGCCGGCAACGGTGTCGACTGGCGTGTCCAGGTGTCCGCTGCCGGGAACTACGAGCTGGAATGGCGCTACGCCAACGCCTCGGAGAACAACCGTGCGGGCAGTGTCGTGGTCAACGGCAATGCCGTGGCCACGGTGGATTTCCCCTCCACCGGCGCCTGGGAGACCTGGGCGGTGGCGACCGCGACCATTCCGCTGGATGCCGGCGAGAACACCATCCGCCTGGAGGCAGTTTCCGGCGAGGGGCTGGGCAATATCGATTCGCTGAGCGTGACCGGCGACAGTCCGCAGGCGGTGAGCTGCGGAAACAATTCCGGTAACTGTGGCGAAGGTAATCCCGATTCACAGTTTTCCTGTAGCGGTGATCCGGCGGTATGTCTTCTCGGTGGTGGTGTTGGAGACTACCGTGTGACGATGGAGTTCGATGGCGGATACAACGGTGAACTCGAAGTCTTTGCCGAATCACGGCGGCGAATGTTTACCTCGCTCCAACAAAGCACTTCCGCTGACCGTTGCGTGGATTTTCTGGTGAATGTGCGCGATCCGGAAGGCGAGCCCTACCAGTCGGATCATGGTACTTCGGGGTTGAACCTGCGTATCACAAAAGGCACCAATGCCCTGGCTGCACTAACCTTTAGTCCGGTGACCAGTCCGAAAACCCTGTTTATTGCCGGGGATTCGACCGTCGCCGATCAACTGCCTCAACTGTATGCACCGGCCACCTCTCGATATTCCGGCTGGGGTCAGTTTATCCCGGCCTATTTCGGCGATGGTATATCGGTTTCGAATTACGCCGATTCCGGTGAGGGAACCGCGGCATTCAGGACCGACGGGGGAGGCTTGTGGAACAAGATCGATACCAGGTTGAAATCTGGCGATTGGGTGATGATCCAACTGGGCCACAACGATAAAACCACCTCCGCATCGCTCTATCGCTCGCGAATTACGAATATGGTGATTGCCATTCGCAACAAAGGCGCCAATCCAATACTGATCACCCCGATGATTCGCAACACGGGCGACCCCTTGTCCAGCCAGCACGTCTGGGGAGATCTGAACATTCGCAATGAGCTTATTGGCGTGGCCGATGCGCAAAATGTCCCATTAATTGACTTGATGAAAGTTACCAGTGAATGGGCGGGCGGTATTGGCCAGTCTGCAGCACCGGCCTATTTCGTTGATAACGACAGGACTCACTCCAATGAAATGGGAGCGGATCTGTTTTCCCAAATGATTATTGATGAAATCCGCCGGCAAAACATTGGCGTTACCGACTACTTGCGTGAACCATAACTTTTTCGCGCTTGTGGCCACGGCCGTAAGTTTCGGAACGTCACCCACCCCTATCGGAGAGATAGTAATGACCCGATGTATACGATATAGGCTGGTACAAACCTGGAAGCTGGCAGCATCCCTGGTACTTTTTTCCACTTTGCTGGTTTTCTCACCATTCTCCTTTTCACAGAACCTGTTGACCAATCCCGGGTTCGAAAGCGGTACCAGCGGCTGGACCCTGGACGGGGATGCGTCGGCCCAGTTTACCGAGTCCAGCGGGCGCAGTGGCAGCCGCCTCACCCACTGGTCCTCGAGTTCTTCCTATACGGCCGAGACCAAACAGACAGTAGCGGGACTGGCGGCGGGAACCTACCGCCTGTCCCTTTACACCGTCGGCGGCGAGACCAGCGGCGCCAGGCTCTGGGCCGACTGCGACGGCCAGCGCTTCTCGACCCCCATTCCCTCCAGCCCCTGGGGAAGTTGGGCCCAGGTAGTCGTTGACAATATCCCGGTGAGCGGCGGCAGCTGCGAGCTGGGCATAACGACCGAAAACAGCGAGTGGAGCAGCTTCGACGATGTGGCCTTCGAACTGGTGTCTTCCGGCGGCAGCGCCGAGGTAGTGATCGAGGAAAACACCAGCGGCTTCTGCGGCGTGGACGGCACGGTCGACAGCAACAACAGCGGCTTCACCGGCAGCGGTTTCGCCAACACTGACAACGCCGCCGGCAATGGTGCAGACTGGCAGATTGAGGTGAGCCAGGCGGGTAGCTACACCCTGCAATGGCGCTATGCCAATGGCGATGAAAGTGACCGTCCCGGCGATGTGACTATCGATGGCCAAGTGGAATATCAAGGAGTGTCTTTCCCGGCCACAGGAAGCTGGAGTAGCTGGACGGATAGCCAAACCGTTGAATTATGGTTGGATCAGGGCACCCACACGGTTCGCCTTGAGGCCGTAACCAGTGCTGGATTGGGCAATGTCGATAGTGTCACCATTGCAGGTAGCAGTGTTAGTGCCAAAGACTGCGGAACACCACCCGATGGTGCCGGCGATGGAGACTATTACGTCGCTCCGAATGGCAGTGACTCAAGCCCGGGTTCGCTCAATCAACCTTTCCGCTCATTGCAAAAAGCCATTGACGTCGCGGAGCCAGGTGATCTTGTCTACGTGCGCGGTGGTATCTACAACATCTCCAATCCCGCCATACCAGAAGCCGGCGTTAATTTCTGGAAGAGCGGCACCTCCGACAACAACCGAATCCGGTACTTCGCCTACCCGGGTGAACGTCCGGTACTGGATTTTTCAAACCTCCAAATCCGGCCGGACCCCAGCTATACCTTCGGGGTATTGGTGACCGGTTCCTACCTCCATCTCAAGGGCTTCGAGATTCGCAATGTCCCCATGAACACGCGCTCGAACGTGGGCCTGAGGGTCGGCGGCAACGACGCTTATCGCAATATCTTCGAGTTGCTGGATATCCACCATATCGCAGGCGCCGGTGTGTTCGTTCATACCACCCGCGGCGGGCACCTGTTCCTCAATTCGGATTCCCATGACAACTATGATCCGCGGTCGCACCAGGGGAATGGCCAAAACGCGGATGGCTTTGGTGTCCACTACCAGAAGACGGGGGAAGTCACTGTTTTCCGTGGTTGTCGCGCCTGGTGGAACTCGGATGACGGTTGGGATTTTATCTCCCAGGAAGTACCCGTTGTCGTTGAGAACAGCTGGGCGATGGGCAGCGGTTATATCAACTCCGGTGCAGACCGGGCGCCAGACGGTAATGGCGCCGGGTTCAAGGTTGGAAGCAGCAGGACAGGCATTCGCCACGTTGTGCGCAACAACCTCGCCTTTGGCAACCGCGCCCAGGGCTTTTACGCAAACCACTCCACCGGCGGCAACGACTGGTATAACAACACCTCGTTTAACAATGGCATCCAGTACGACATGCTGGCCAGTACCTGGGATTCAAACGGGAACCGAACCGACGGCGTGATATTGACGGGCAGTAAACGTCACCGCATGAGGAATAATATCGGCTATCCCAACAATAACAGGAACATGCAGGGAGTGGACGATCAATATAACACCTGGAACCTGGGGATTACGCAGGGCAGCAGCGATTTCCTGAGTACGTCCCACAGCGGATTTATGGGACCGCGCCAGGCTGACGGAAGCCTGCCGGATCTGGACTTCCTGAAACTGAGCCCCGATAGCCGGATGATTGATCGCGGCGTGGATGTCGGGCTCCCCTACAATGGGTCAGTCCCGGACCTGGGTGCCTACGAGAGGTGATTCTTCGTTGACGGGGGAAAGGTTCCCTGACTTTTCGTCGGGGAACCTGAGAAGGAACCTGTCTTCCCGCGTTGTATGAGACTTCAAATTATTGGAGATATAGTAATGACTCGCCTAAACATAGGATTTAAATTTTTGCACAGCTGGAAACTGGCAAGGTTCCTGGTACTTCTCTCTACCTTGCTGGCTTTCTCTCCCTTCTCCTTTTCACAAAACCTGTTGACCAATCCCGGATTCGAAAACGGCACCAGCGGTTGGACCCTGGACGGGGATGCTTCGGCCCAGTTTACCGAGTCCAACGGGCGCAGTGGCAACCGCTTAACCCACTGGTCGTCGAGTTCTTCTTATTCGGCCGAGACCAAACAGACGGTAACCGGACTGGCGGCGGGAATCTACCGCCTGTCCGTTTACACCGTCGGCGGCGAGACCAGCGGCGCCTGGCTCTGGGCCGACTGCGACGGCCAGAGCTTCTCGACCCCCATTCCCTCCAGTCCCTGGGGCAGTTGGGTCCAGGTGGTCGTTGACAATATCTCGGTGAGCGGCGGCAGCTGCCAGCTGGGCATGACGACCGAAAACAGCGAGTGGAGCAGCTTCGATGACGTGGTCTTCGAAAGGGTGTCCGGCGGTGGCCCCAGCGAGATTGTGATCGAGGAAGGCACTGGCTACTGTGACGTGGACGGATCGGTCGACAGCAATCACTCGGGCTACAACGGCAGTGGTTTTGCCAACACCGACAACGCCGCCGGCAACGGTATCGACTGGCGTGTCCAGGTGCCCACCAGCGGGAACTACGAGCTGGAATGGCGCTACGCGAATGCCTCCGAGAACAACCGTGCGGGCAGTGTCATGGTCAACGGCAACGCCGTGACCACGGTGGATTTCCCCTCCACCGGCGCCTGGGAGACCTGGACGGTGGCGACCGCGACCATTTCCCTGGATGCCGGCGAGAACACCATTCGCCTGGAAGCGGTTTCCGGCGAGGGACTGGGCAATATCGATTCGTTGAGCGTCACCGGCGACAGTCCGCAGGCGATCGACTGCGGAAATAATTCCGGTGACGGCTACCCACTGGGCAACGCTCCCGTTCCAAGCGCAGGCTGTGGCCAGTCCCCCGGTCTGGCGAGCGGTACCCACACGATGACGAGCGCAGGTCTTAATCGAGAGTACATTGTCTCCCTTCCAAACAACTATGACCCGAATAAGCCCTACCGACTGGTTTTCGGGATGCACTGGGCGAACGGAAGCGCCGAAGCCGTGGCGGGCTGGTCGCAGTGGTTTGGTCTTAAAGCGCTCGACACAGGGAACAACACCATCTTCGTTGCGCCTAACGGATATAACGAGTGGTGGTCAGGGAGTGACGACCGCGACCACATCTTCTTCGATGATCTGAACGCGCACCTCGCATCCAACTTATGCGTCGATAAGTCGAGAATCTTCTCCGTCGGCTTCAGTTTGGGTGCAATGTACACCAATGGCCTGGCGCAGACGCATCAGGACGTCCTGCGCGGCGTGGTGGTGTACGCTACCGCCGACTACAACATCTACTTCCCGGACAATACGGGCGAGCCCCTCGCCTATATGGGAGTGCACGGCCTGCACGACCCGACCTGCCCCATCTCATCGGGGCGGCGCTCGAGAGACCGGTTCGTGGCGAACAACGCCTGCATGACACCTGGTTCCGTACCCGAAGCCTGGAACGGAGGCCCCCACGTCACTTACGACTACGATTGCCCAGACAATTACCCTGTGCGCTGGTCCACCTTCGACGGAGCACACTCCTATCCGCCGAACGATGAGCCTATTGGATCGTCGTGGGTGCACGGTGAGACCTGGGAATTTATCACGCAGTTCTGATACGCGAATTTGGAAGCCAGGTTCCCCGGCCTTTACGCCGGGGAACCTGGGAACAAGCTTGCCCCGCTTTGAATGAAATAAAGACTTATGAATCAAGCCATATCAAGGGCATTTTGGACTTCACCTTCGCCGCCGAGGTCCGTGGTAAAACAGAGGCTCGTTCGAAACGGCCTGATTGTGACCTACACCGATGCCGGCACCGCCGGTGTTTTCATTTCGGCTACTGCGAACGGAAATTCCCAAGGCGCTCGTGAAGACCACGGTATCTACGAAGCTCTCTATGAAACAATAGGAACGCTACTGACGGAAAAGCAGCTGGCGATTACCCATGAAAGAGTGTTTGCCAGCTTATCGTGCCAGCACAATCTGCTTTACCAAAGACAGCACACGCTGCCTCGCTACGGCATTGATCCCAATACACCAGTGACACTGATCCACGGATGCCCTCCCTGGGGTAATGGACTGGCGGGCGCCCTCTTTCATGCGGTACCGGGGTGCGTCGCGAAACCGGAAACCCTGGACATTTATGGCACCTCAGTGGGTCGAACCTGGTCCTCGGGTATTGCCGACTACGCAGTATTGCAGTTTGGGGGAAATGCGGGAGCCTCCGCCCAACTTGATCCCGAAGCGGACGGAATATTCGTGGCCGCTGCCAGCGTCCTGGCGAACAACGGCTTTTCGTTCACTGACGTGGCCAGAACCTGGTTCTACATTCACGACATCCTCGACAACTACCAGACATTCAATCAGGTGCGGGACAAACACTACACCGGCCTCCTATTGCCGAAAAAAGCGGACGCCTCACTCCGCCTGCCGGCAAGCACCGGTATAGGGGGTACCCCGGCAAGCCGATCTGCGCTCGCAGCGGACTTCCTGGCGGTAAAACCGAAATCCAAAGAGTCGCTTAGACAACTCAGCAACCCGACGCAGAAGGAGGCGTTCTATTACGGCGCTTCATTCTCGAGAGCAATCCAGATCCGGGAGCAGGCCGCCGACATTATCCAAGTTTCCGGCACTGCCTCCATAGGCGAAGATGGCCGGACCCTTCATCCAGAGGACGGCGCCTCACAGATCGCCTGCACACTGGACAAGCTCGAGGCGCTACTGGAAACCGCTTCCGCGCGCCTGGACCAGGTCGCCACCGCCAACGTATTTCTCAAGGAACCGGCGCTTTGGGCTGACTTCCAGCGAATCGCAAAGGAACGCGGTCTTGCCGGATTTCCCGGCGTGCCGGTGATTGCCGATATCTGCAGAAATGACCTCCTTTTTGAGATCGACGCCGAAGTCATGGTACCAAGAATGGGAACATGAAGATGCGCTTATTGAAAACGCCGCCAACCCTGTGTCTTGCAGCCGCATGTCTGCTGTTGGTCTTGAGTTGCTCCAAAGACGATTCTGGCAACAGGCAAGCGAAGACTTCGCCGGATCAGCCCGGCAAGCTGACTATTGAATATCCTCTGGATGGCGCACTGTTCCCGATCGAGATAGCAGCCTCGACTTTTATTTGGAAGGATGATTCCGGCGAAGCGGATACCTGGCTCGTTCAGGTGGTGCGAGAGGGGGAAGCCCCCATCGTCGAAAAGCAGGTTAGCGAACAGCGCTGGAAACCCGACACTGATGTCTGGGAAGCGATCAAAGCCGCAGCACTGGAAAAGCCGGCATCCATCGTCGTACAGGGTGGCCGCAGCGTCGACGGGAAGCCCAGCCACGACAGCCGGGTATCGATCGACGAGGTATCAATCCAGGTCTCTGCCGACCCGGTAGGAGCCCCCATCTTCTTCAGGGAAGTTCCACTGCCGTTTGACTGCGCCAACAAGTACCCGGAGAAAATTCGTTACCGGCTCGGCTATGTTTCTGACTCACACGAATCTCGAGTACTGATGGACAACCTGCCACTTTGCGGGAATTGCCACTCAACCTCCGATGACGGTCGCACTTTCGGCATGGATGTCGACTATGCCAACGATAAAGGTTCCTATGTTATTACTGAGCTGGAAAAGCACACCGACCTGACTCCCGATAAAATCATAACCTGGAGTGACTACAAACGAGAGGATGGAAACCTCACATTCGGACTCCTATCCCGTGTATCTCCGGATGGGAATCACGTCGTAAGTACCGTGAAAGACCGTTCTATTTTTGTCGGTCTGCCGGAAAACCTGGCCTATTCGCAGCTGTTCTTTCCCATCCAGGGCATCATAGCGTCCTACCGTCGTGAGACAGGCGAATTCAAGGCGCTTCCGGGCGCTGACAACCCCGAGCATGTGCAAAGCAACCCCTCCTGGAGTCCCGACGGAGAAACGCTGTTCTTTGCACGATCACGCGCTCACCGGCTGGAGAACGCGGATGATTACACCTCCGCGATAATCCCGAGAGAAGCTGCCGCCGATTTTCTGAGTGGTGGCAGGAGGTTCAAGTACGACATCTACAAAATACCCTTCAACAACGGCGAAGGTGGCGAGGCCGTTCCATTGGAAGGCGCTTCCAACAACGGTAAGAGCAACTATTTCCCCAAGGTAACTCCGGACGGAAAGTGGGTCGTGTTTACCCAGGCCGAAAGCTTCATGCTCCTGCAGCCGGACAGCCGCCTGTACATAGTGCCCGCAGAAGGCGGGGTGGCGCGGGAAATGAATGCCAATACCGCCGAAATGAACTCCTGGCACAGCTTTTCGCCGAATGGCCGCTGGATGGTGTTTTCATCCAAAGCGCGCGGTCCCTATACGCAGCTATGGCTCACCCATATAGACGAAGACGGCAATGATACTCCGCCAGTGTTGCTGGAACGCGGTGCACTCCATTCCCGGCTCGATAATAACGATTTGGCTATGCACGATTTTAGAAAGGCCATAGCAATCGCCCCAACAGACTTTCGGGGCTCGTTCAATCTGGGGCTGGCGAAGGAGTTTATCGGGGATCTCAATGGAGCACTGGAAAGCATCGACAAGGCCGTAGAACTCAATCCAATGAATTTCAACATAATCGCCAAGCGCGGTCTCATGCGGCAAAGAGTCGGGAAAATCCAGGAGGCAGTAGCAGATTTTGACAAGGCGCTTGAGCTGAATCCGAAGTCTGCGGACCTGCTCAATCTCAGAGGCGATATTAAACGGGAATCCGGTGATTTCGAAAGTGCCTTTCGCGACTTTGACAAAGCTATAGCCTTGAAACCGGACTTGGGATCGGCCTGGCTAAACCGGAGCTTTGCTCACCTCAGTAAAAACGAGTGGGAAAAAGCCAGGAATGATCTCGATGAGGCAAGAGTACACACCCCGGAAGCGCCCCTGAGATACGTGATAGAAGCACTTATCGCCTTTAACGAAAGGGATCACGAAAAAGGTTGCTCGGTGCTGGAAACGGCAAAAAGCAAAGGGCGCGCTATGGGCGGCTATCAAACTCAAGTGGAGCATATGTTTCGGCGGGCCTGCATTCCGCAGGCGTAATACAACTACCCTCTTCTATCGGAGATAGAACAATGACTCGCTATATACATGTAAGGTATAAATTCCTGCAGACCTGTAAGCTGGGAATATCCCTGGTACTTTTTTCCACATTGCTGACTTTCTCGTCCTTATCCCTTTCACAAAACCTGTTGACCAATCCCGGGTTCGAAAACGGTACCGACGGTTGGGCCCTGGAAGGGGACGCGTCAGCCCAGTTTACCGAGTCCAACGGGCGCAATGGCAACCGTTTGACTCATTGGTCGTCGAGTTCGTCTTACCGGGCCGAAACCCGACAGACGGTAACGGGGCTGTCGGCCGGGACCTACCGCCTGTCCGTCTACACCGTCGGCGGTGAAACCAGCGGCGCCTGGCTCTGGGCCAACTGCGACGACCAGAGTTTCTCGACTCCCATTCCCTCCAGCCCCTGGGGCAGCTGGGCCCAGGTGGTCGTTGACAATATCCCGGTGAGCGGCGGCAACTGCGAGCTGGGAATAACGACCGAGGACAGCGAGTGGAGCAGCTTCGACGATGTGGTCTTTGAAAGGGTGTCCGGCGGCGACCCCAGCGAAATTGTGATCGAGGAAGGCATTGGCTTCTGTGGCGTAGACGGCTCGGTCGACAGCAATCACTCTGGACACCATGGAAGTGGTTTTGCCAACACGGAAAATGCCGCTGGAAATGGAGTGAACTGGCAAATCGAGGTTGGCCAGGCGGGTACCTACAGCCTGCAATGGCGCTACGCCAATGGCGGCGCGAATGGACGCCCCGGCGATGTATCAGTTGACAACCAGGCCCCATCCCACGCTGTGGCGTTTCCGGTAACCGGCAGTTGGACAGGCTGGACGAACAGCGACGCGCTTGAACTATGGCTCGACCGGGGTACGCACACCATCCGCCTGCAAGCCACCACCGCCGACGGACTGGGCAATATCGATTCCTTGAGTATCGCGGGGCCCGGCATCGTCAGCGGCCATGAGTGTGGGAGCAGCGACGCCATCACCCTCTGGATGGCTGGAGATTCCACCGTGATGAATGGCGGGTCTTCCTGTCCACACGGATGGGGCCGCGACTTCGCGGATTACTTCAATAGCAATGTCAGTGTGCAAAACCTCGCGGTCGGCGGACGCAGTGTCCGCACCTGGCTTTACGATGTGCAATCCGATTTTGGCAGTGATGGGGAGTGTATTCTCAATACCGACTCCAGCGGGAATCCGATTCTGCAGGACCGCTGGAAAACCGCGTTGTCAGGCATGAAAAGCGGCGACTACCTATTTATCCAGTTTGGCATTAATGACGGTTCCAGCTCCTGTCCGCGACACGTCGGCTCCAATGCCTTTATGCAGGCTTATCAAATGATGGCCGAAGCCGCTCGCGCAAGGGGCGCAACGCCGATATTTATCACACCGGTATCAGCGGTCCGCTGTTCCGGCGGCACGGCCGTGGCATCGCGCGGATTTATATCGGAAACCTTTGATTCAGGTGCAAACCTTAGCGTACCGGTCATTGACCTGCACCAACGCAGCATCCAGCTGTACAACGAGCGGAATTTCTGTCCGATTCCGGGGGGTGGCGATGTATCGGAAAACACTGGCGGAGCGGTGGGCGCCTTCTTCTGTAACGACCATACCCATTTCGATACCAGTGGAGCCTACGATATTGCCGGCCTCGTGGTCCAGGGGCTCCGCGACCTGAACCTTCCCCTGACCCAACACCTGAAGGTTGATACCTCAACCCCGGTCAATGTTTTCCTGGCCGGTGACTCCATCGTCTCCAGTTATACCGATACCTCGAGCCCGAATGATATGGCGGGCTGGGGACAGATGTTGCCGGAGCAATATAACGACAATGTCAACGTTTATAACCACGCGATCGGAGGGCGTACCGCGCGGCGTTTTATAGAGGAAGGACGCCTCGACGCCATCTGGGAGGCGGCCAACCCCGGCGATTACCTGTTGCTACAGTTCGGCACCAATGACAGCCACAGAACCGCCACCTATACCATCAATGGACAAACCATTCCCTACTATCTGGACCCGAATACCGATTTTAAGTCCTATTTGCTGCAATACATAAACGGTGCCCGCGCGCGAGGAATCAACCTGGGTTTCGTCACGCCGACCCCCAGGAACTCGGCCTACTGCACCGGTGGAAATGGCACCGGGGCCTGGGCGCAGGCAATGCGGGAACTTGCATCGGTGGAAGGCATTCCACTGATCGACTTGAACCAGAAGACCGTGAACCATTTGATGGCAATCTGCCCATCACCGACCCCGGAGGATTTCTTTTTCGTGCGCGCCAACGGATCGATCGACGGCACGCACTTCCAGGAAAATGGCGCACGCAATCTTGCGCGTTTCGTTGCGGATGGCATCGGCGAAGCGGGCATGGCGTTGAACGGCTATCGAAAGTAGAAATCAGGAGCATAAACAGCTTCGGCTGTTTATGCTTTGAAACAGGGTAGAAATGCCTTCCCAAATGATTGCCGAATTTAACACGATCCACCAAGCGCAAGCTCACGGATCAACCGTTCTTATCGGAGATAGAAAAATGACTCACTATAACAGTATGAGAAATAGGTTTCTGAAGAGTTGGAAGTTGGCAACGTCTCTAGTACTTTTTTCGACCTTGCTGGCTTTCTCACCTTTTTCCTTGTCACAAAACCTGTTGACCAATCCCGGGTTCGAAAACGGTACTAACGGTTGGACACTGAATGAGGACGCATCGGCCCAGTATACCGAATCCAACGGACGTAATGGCAACCGTTTGACTCACTGGTCGTCGAGCTCTTCCTACACAGCCGAGACCAAACAGACGGTAACGGGGCTGGCGGCGGGGACCTACCGCCTGTCGGCCTACACCGTCGGCGGTGAAACCACCCAGGCCTGGCTCTGGGCCGACTGCGACGGCCAAAGCTACTCATCTCCCATTCCCTCCAGCCCCTGGGGCAGTTGGTCCCAGGTAGTCGTTGACAATATCCAGTTGAGCGGCGGCAGTTGCGAGCTGGGAATAACGACCGAAAACAGTGAATGGAGCAGCTTCGACGATGTGGTCTTCGAGCTGGTATCTTCCGGGGGCGACACCGAAATCCTGCTCCAGGAAAACGCCGCGGGCTTTTGCGGCGTGGACGGTTCGGTCGACAGCAACCACGACGGCTTTACCGGCAGCGGGTTTGCCAACACCGACAACGCCGCGGGCAACGGCGTTGACTGGAAGATCGAGGTGCCGAGCAGCGGCAACTACACCCTGGCGTGGCGGTACGCGAACGGCGGCTCGAGCAACAGGCCCGGCAGCGTGCAGGTCAACGGCTCGAGCGCAGCCACAGTGGATTTTCCCTCCACTGGTGCCTGGACCAGCTGGACGTCCGTGGGCGCGACCATTGCCTTGAGCGCCGGCGACAATACAGTCCGCCTGCAGGCTACCACCAGTGCGGGGCTGGGCAATATCGATTCCCTGACCGTGACCGGCAACAGTCCGCAGGCGGCCAACTGCGGCGGTTCAGACCCAGGCGGTCTAACCAGCATTGAGCTGACACCGCTAATGGGCGTTGGCTGGAACCTCGGCAATTCCCTGGAAGCCATTCGCGGTGAAACCGCCTGGGGTAATCCGGTGGTGACCAACCAGCTGATCAATTCGGTCAAAGCGGCTGGCTTCGACACCATTCGTATTCCCGTGGCCTGGAGTCAGTTCTCCGACGCACAGAATTTCACCATGAGTTCAAGTTGGATGAACCGTGTTGAAGAAGTGGTGAATTACGCCCTGGATGCGGACATGTACGTGATTCTGAACAACCACTGGGATGAAGGCTGGATGCAGCCGACCTACGCCCAACAGGACTACGTCAACAATCGTCTCGCCATCATGTGGACCCAGATTGCCAACCACTTTGCGGACTACGATCATCGGCTTTTGTTCGCCGGTTCCAACGAAGTGATGGTAGATGGCGACTATGGTACGCCTACCCAGGAGTATTACACCGTGCAAAACAGCTTCAACCAGACGTTTGTTGATACTGTGCGTGCTACCGGCGGGTTAAATCCAACCCGTTACCTGGTGGTACAGTCGTTTAATACCAATATTGACCATGCGATCGACTTTGCTGTTATTCCCGAAGATACAGTCCAAAACCGCCTGTTCATGGAAGTACATTTTTACGACCCGTACAATTTCACCCTGAACGCCAATAGTGGAATTACTCAATGGGGTTCCGGTGCGACAGATCCCAGCAAGACCGAGTCCTGGGCTCATGAATCCTATGTGGATTCTCAATTCAATCGCATGAAAACGCATTTCGTGAATAATGGAGTAGGTTTGATTCTCGGCGAGTATGGCGTGATCTCACGTCCTAATGTCGGGGACCATGAACAGTATAGAGTTTACTGGAATGAGTATGTTACCCAGTCAAGTATCAACCACCAGATGGTCCCGGTGTACTGGGACAACGGCTATGCAGGCGATGGTGGCATGGCGCTTTTTGATCGCAACAATGGCAATTGGCTGTATCCAGATCTCATCAACGCAATCGTCAACGCACAGTAACTATTAACCCGGCAACTAAATAGGTTGCCGGGTCAATGCGGCACAGGGATGTGCCGCCGCCGGCCGCGGGCCCTTGCTGAAGGTGTTGGTCCGGCCGGCTCCGCCCCTCCCGTCAGACCCGCCCGCCGTCGACGATCAGCTGCTGTCCGGTGATCGCCCGCGACGCGCGCGAGGCCAGGAAGAGAGCGGATTCCACCAGATCCTCCCCCTGGATGGCAAACTTCAGGCTCTGTTCCGCCAGGCAACCCTCCAGCGCCTCATCGGTCACCCACAGGCGCTTCTGGCGCTCGGTCATGATCCAGCCCGGGACCAGCGCGTTCACGCGGATATTCTTTTCGCCCAGCTCGCGGGCCGCAGCGCGGGTCAGGCCGACGATGGCGGTTTTCGCGGTCACATAAGCCGGGTAGCCGGTCAGGGCCAGGTTGGCGGAGTTGGAACCCACGTTGATGATGCTGCCCGCACCGGCCTTTTCCATCTCCCGCGCCGCCCACTGCATGGCGAAAAATTGCGGGCGCAGGTTGGTGTTCAGGGAATCATCCCACTGCTCCGGGCTCAGGCTGTCCAGGGTGTGACGGGTGTCCCGCGCCGCATTGTTGACCAGCACATCCAGGCCTCCCAGCTCCTGCGCGACCTCATTCACGGCCGCCTCCAGGGCGCCCAGGTCGCGGATATCGCAGGCACGGAAGTGGGGGCGATGACCGGTGTGTTCCTCAATCTGGTCGCACAGCAGTTGCGCCGGCGCCTCGCGCAGGGACACGAAGCCGACCCGGGCCCCCTGCAATGCAAAGGCCGCGGTCAGGTAGGCGCCGATACCGGAGCCGCCGCCGGTGATGAATACCCGTTTGCCCTCCAGATCCCGATAGCGGGTGATCTCCTGCAGCTGACCACTGGCGAATACCTGGTCGAAATCATCGAATTCCAGCTGATTCTGGGACACACATCTTCTCCTCTTGAATGAATGGCCAAACAGCGCCCAAGATACCGCAGTGCACGCCTCTTGAAAATAGTATTATTTATATTATATAAGCTGGACCGGTCAACGGTGTCGACGCATCTACCGGAAGCCGCCTGGGCCGGTACAGAACATCAAGCATTGTGGATTCGGGTTCGCACTGGGAGAATGCCGGTAATGCGGTTTTTTTTCCCGCCACGGAACAAAGAAGGTAACTACTCTCCCCTCCCCCGCTTCCGGGGGAAGGAGGCGGGGGAGGGGGCTTCGATCAGCACCCTCTCTCCCTGACCCTCTCCCCCAAAGGGGAGAGGGGACTGTTGGGGTGAGTAGTTACCAAAGAAGAACACTTTTCGGGAATAGCCATTGGCCGAGTCGGCGCTTGGGAGCACCCCGAGCCTGATTATGGCCAACGGCCGCTCCTCTCCTCCAGGGCACGGAAAACTTGAGAGAAACCGATGAGCAAAATACTAATCAAAAACGTCGCTGTCGTCCTTGTCATCCTTCTGGCCGCATGTGGAAAGCCGGCCCAGCAGGCCGAAACAAAACCAAAAGCGGAAACCGAAGCGAGACAACTGTCCGTCGGCCAGCCACAGAAGCTAAACAGCGGCTGGCAGTTTATGCGCTCGGACAGCCCACTGAGTCTCGATGAGGCCCTGCAGTCCGGCGGCTGGCAAGCGGTGACCCTGCCCCACACGCCGCGCATCGAGCCCCGCATCGTCAACGACCAGTGGCAGGGAGACGCGTGGTACCGGCTCGAACTCCCCTTCCGCGGCGAATGGAACGGCAGGCAGGTCTACATCGATTTCGAAGGCGCGATGAACGTCGCCGAGGTGTGGCTGAACGGCAAAAGGATCGGCGGCCACGCGGGCGGCTACCTGCCTTTCACCGTTGACCTCACCGAACAGCTGAAACCCGGGACCAACCAGCTGCTGGTGCGCCTGGACAACCGCGACAACGAGGTCACCGGCCCCAAACCGCTGGCCACCCTCGACTTCAATATGTACGGCGGCCTCTACCGCAACCTGTGGTTGCGCGCGGAAAACCCGATACATATCACCGATGCTGTCCACGCCGGCCAGGTGGCTTCCGGCGGAATCTTCGTGCGCTACCCGCAGGTTGCGAAAGACTCCGCCCAGGTGGAAGTCCAGACCCATATCCACTACGGCGCCGAAGCGAAATCCCTGTGGGTGGAGCACCAGTTGCTGGACGTCGACGGGCCAATCGCCGTGTCGCAGCAAAAGCTGAACGCCGCCGGCCAACAGGACCTGGTCGACCGGCAGACGCTAATCGTGGCACAGCCGCGGCTGCGGCTCTGGTCCCCCTCGGCGCCGAACCTCTATACGCTGCGCACCAGCGTCTACGCCGACGGCGAACTGGTGGACGAGCAGGACACCCGCATCGGCATCCGTGAATTCCGCCTGGAGAAGGGCGAGCTGTTTATCAACGGTGAGAAGACTTTCCTGCGCGGGGTCAACCGCCACCAGGAGTACCCCTACGTGGGCTACGCCCTGTCCGATGCCGCGCAGTACCGGGACGCCGCCCTGATCAAGGCCGCCGGCTTCGACTACGTGCGCCTGTCCCACTACCCGCACTCGAAGGCCTTTATGCGCGCCGCCGACAAACTGGGTCTGGTGCTGCTGGACGCAATACTCGGCTGGCAGTATTTCAACGACACACCGGAATTCAAGGACCACGCGGTGCAGACCTGCCGCGACCTGATCCGCCGCGACCGCAACCACCCCTCGGTACTGGCCTGGGAGTGCTCCCTGAACGAGTCCTGGATGCCGGAGCCGTTTATCGACCGGCTGCACGCCGCGGTGCACGAGGAATTCCCGGGGAAAAACGTCTACTCCGCCGGCTGGCAGAGCTACGGCTACGATATCTACCTGCAGGCCCGCCAGCACCGCCTGGACCACTATGAGAAACCGAGCAAGCCCTACGTGGTTTCCGAATACGGCGACTGGGAGTACTACGCCATGAACGCCGGTCTCAACCAGGACAGCTGGGGCGACCTGCTGCAGGCGGACCGGTCCAGCCGCCAGTTGCTCGGCGACGGCGAAAAGCGCCTGCAGCAGCAGGCCCTGAACGTCATGGAAGCCCATAACGACAATTTCAACACGCCGGCCTTCGCCGACGGCTACTGGGTGATGTTCGACTACAACCGCGGCTACGCCGACGACCTGGAGGCCTCCGGCCTGATGAGCATCGAACGGCTGCCGAAATTCAGCCACTACTTCTACCAGAGCCAGCGCGATGCGGACGACTTCGCCGGCCCGCTGGGCGGCGGCTATATGGTGCATATCGCCAGCCACTGGCAGCCGGGTTCCAGCGAGAGCTTCTACGTATTCAGCAACGCCGAGGAAGTGGAGATACTGCTGAACGGCAAATCCGTTGCCCGCAGCGCGCCCAACGCCCGCTTTGCGAACCTGAAGCACCCGCCGTTCCATTTCGAACTGGAGAAATTCGTCCCCGGCACCCTGGAAGCCGTGGCCTATGCGGATGGCAAAGCAGTGGCCAGGCACCAGCTCACCACGCCCGGCGAAGCGGCGCAGCTGCAACTGCAGGTGGATACCGCCGGCAAAGCGCCGGTGCCGGGTACCAACGACCTGCTGTTTGTGCACGCGCGACTGCTCGACAAGCATGGCAACCCCACCCACGGCAACGGCACGAGGGTAAGCTTTGACGTTGCCGGAGACGCGGAATTGGTGTCACCGGCCACCGCCCACAGCGAAGACGGTATGGCCAGCGCCCTGATCCGCCTGGGAACGAATCTGGAAAGCGTCAACGTGACGGCGAAATCCGCACAGCTGGCGCCCGCCGAGATTGCGCTCGCCCCACGCTGATCCACCACGCCTGCGCGGACCTTGATGTAGGAGTGGCCCGTGGCCGCGATCGGGGTACGGGTCCAACCCGAGAATCCGATCGCGGCCAGGGGCGGCACTGACTATGAGGCGAACACACAATGAGAAGTCTTATCCTGGGACTGCTGCTTTCCCTCGGCGCCACCACCCTGGCGGCCGACAAGGAAGAGCCGCCGTTCGATTTCGAACGCACCCTCGCCATAGTGATACCCACGCAAGACGGTTACTTTATCAGGCAGCGCCCCACCAGCCCCGCCGACTACGCCGGCAACTTCGAGCGCCAGGGCTTCGTCAGCCTCTACCGCACCCTGGAACCCTATCTCTACCTGCTGCAGCTGCAGGAAAAACCGCAGCCTCCGGCAAATGGCGCTATCCAGTGGCAATTGATTTTCGTCAATCCGGGAGAAAGGCAGTACTACTTTATTGGCGATCACTGGATCGGCGACGGGCGCCACCGGGTGGCCATGGAGGACGCGGACTACCGCCGGCTGTTAAGCCAGTTTGACGGCCGGCGCACCCCCAACCGGGGCAGTCCGGAGGGCTATATGGAGCGCCTGCAGAAAAAATTCACCCTGGAAGAAGTCTCCCCCTTCCCGGAGTACGCCGGCGATGTGCCAGCACCCGAAGCCGCTAGCGGGCAAAACGAAGCCATTCAGCTTCTCAAAACGCTCACCAGCCAAACGTCCCTCCGCCAGGATTCCAACCGGGCACTGACCGCGCCCACCGACGGGATCGAACGGGCCGCGAATCCCACCGTCGACGAGGCTGCACCAGAGCGGACCGCTACCGACTCGCCCCCAATCAACGAGCGACTTCCCATCCGCACGTCCGAGCTGCTTGAGCGCACCCAAACTGACGGCCGACAGGACGGCAGCAGCGCCTTATGGAGGTGGCTGTTGGCTATAGTGGCAGCAGCGGCTTTTGGTCTTGTCCGCGCGGTACAAGTGCGCAGAATATCGCAGCAACCCGGGCGCCATCCGGGATAAGCCGAATCACGCCGTCTCGGCAATCCGCTCCTCTATCAACTGCAGCGCCTCCTCGATCAATCCCCGCATCAGCGTGCGCGCCTGCTGCGCCCTGCCATTGCGAATTGCGTCGTACACCTTCCGGTGCGCCTTCACGCTGGCCATGGCCACCCCCTTCAGCTTGTTGGTGTGGCGGATACTGGCGCGCAGCGCGGTGGCGCTGAAGGGGCGCAGCTGGCTAAAGAAGCGGTTTTGGCTCGCCAGCAGGATACCGGTGTGGAAGGCGATATCGGATTCCAGCGGATCGTCCAATCCCTCCTCGGCATTCGCCATGCGCTGCAGGGCCTCGCCAATCACCGCCACCTCGGCCGAATCCGGCTGCGCCGCCGCCAGGGCGGCCGCCTCCGGCTCGATGGCGATGCGCATCTGGATAAAATCCCGCAGCAGTTCCATGCTCGGGCCGCTGGCGAGAATCCAGCCCAGCACCTCGGGGTCGAACATATTCCACTGGCTATCCGGCAGTATGCGGATGCCCTGGCGGGGGCGCGACGACAACAGCCCCTTGGCGGTGAGCATCTTGACCGCCTCGCGGGTGGCGCTGCGCGAGACATTGAACGTCTCCGACAGCTCCGCCTCCGACGGGAAGGGCTTATCCGCGGTGTACTTGCCCTGCAGTATGCCCATGCCCAGGGCGTGCGCCACCTGCTGGGTGAGGTTGCGGTTGGGGTTCATTTCCACGGTGTGGCTCCCTTGTCTGTATTTTAATATTACTAATCATATATTAGACTGGATCAACTGGCGAACATTTCTATCGTCGGGGTCACCCTCGCGCGACCTCCGCGGCCCGGCGATCCGGGCGGAAGCGCAACTACGACTTGCCACAAACATAAGACATATTTATCATATAAAAAAGCAAGCAATACCGTGCGGGAAACCCGCCGAAGTCGAGTTAGCGCCCATGAACGAGAATGACAAGCCCGGCAGTCGCAACAAGCAGGGCCACAACAAACAGCGCCGCAGCCAACTGAGCTACGGCAAACTGGACAAGGACGGTTTTATCCACCGCTCCTGGATGAAGGCCCAGGGCTACCCGGACCACTGTTTCGACGGCCGCCCCATTATCGGCATCTGCAACACCTGGTCGGAAATCACCCCCTGCAACTCCGGCCTGCGCGAACTGGCGGAGTACGTCAAGCGCGGCATCTGGGAGGCCGGCGGCGTGCCGCTGGAGTTCCCGGTCACCAGCCTGGGCGAGACCCAGATGCGCCCCACCGCCATGCTGTTCCGCAACCTGCTGGCGATGGATGTGGAGGAGTCCATCCGCGGCAACCCCATCGACGGGGTGGTGCTGCTGGGCGGCTGCGACAAGACAACGCCCGGGCAGCTGATGGGCGCGGCCAGCGTCAACCTGCCCACCATCGTCGTCTCCTCCGGCCCCATGCTCAACGGCAAGTTCCGCGGCCGCGATATCGGCTCCGGCACCGACGTGTGGAAGTTTTCCGAGGCGGTGCGCGCCGGGGAGATGAGCCAGGAGGACTTTATCGCCGCGGAGAGCGGCATGTCCCGCTCCCGCGGCGTGTGCATGACCATGGGCACCGCCTCCACCGTGTCCAACCTGGTGGAGGCCATGGGCCTGTGCCTGCCGATGAACGGCTCGCTGCCGGCGGTGGACGCGCGGCGCCAGGCGCTGGCGCACATGAGCGGGCGCGAGATAGTGCGCCTGGTGGAAGAGGATATCCGCATCCGGGATATTGTCAGCAAGGAATCCCTGGTCAACGCCATCAAGGTCAACGCCGCCCTGGGCGGCTCCACCAACTCGGTGGTGCACCTGCTGGCCATCGCCGGACGCCTTGAAGTGGACCTGGAACTGGAGGACTTCGACCGCTACAGCCGCGACCTGCCGCTGATCGTCGACCTGATGCCCTCCGGCCGCTTCCTGATGGAGGACTTCGCCTACGCCGGCGGCCTGCCCGCGGTGATGAAGAAGATCGCCCCCCACCTGGAACTGGGCGCCGCCACCGTCAGCGGCAAAACCCTCGGCGAACAGATCGAATCCGCCGAGTGCTACAACGACGAGGTGATCCGCGACCTCGACAACCCGGTGCGCGACAACTCCGGCATCTGGGTCCTGCGCGGCAACCTCTGCCCCCAGGGCGCTATCATCAAGCCCAACGCCGCCACCCCGGAACTGCTCAAGCACACCGGCCGCGCCGTGGTGTTCGAATCCATCGAGGACTACCACGCGCGCAAGGACCTGCCGGAGCTGGATATCGATGAAAGCTGCATCATGGTACTCAAGGGCTGCGGCCCCAAGGGCTATCCGGGCATGCCGGAAGTGGGCAATATGGCGCTGCCGAAAAAACTGCTGGAAAAGGGCGTGAAAGACATGCTGCGCATCTCCGACGCGCGCATGAGCGGCACCGCTTTCGGCTCGGTGATCCTGCACGTGGCACCCGAGGCCCACGCCGGCGGTCCGCTGGCGGTGGTGCGCGACGGCGACCTGATCGAATTCGACGGCGAGGCGCGCAGCCTGAACCTGAAGATTTCCGACGGGGAACTGCAGGCGCGCCTGGCCGAGTGGCGGGACAACCGGCCGGAATCCCCCTACCAGCGCGGCTATGCCAAGCTGTATGTCGACACTGTATTGCAGGCCGATCGCGGGGCCGACCTGGACTTCCTGGTCGGCGGCTCCGGCGATGAGGTCTCCAGGGAATCCCACTGATGAACAACGCAACCGGAAACAGCAAAAACAGTGTCGGCTGCCTGGTGGCAGTGGACTGGGGCACGAGCAGTTTCCGCCTGTCCCTGCTCGACAACGAGGGCGCGCCGCTGGAACAGAGGGTCTCCGGCCGCGGCGTGGCACAGATGCCGCGGGAGGAGCTGCTGCCCTTCCTGCGCGCGGAAATCGACAAACTGCCCGGCCGCGCGCGAACGCTGCCGGTTGTCCTGTGCGGCATGGCGGGCTCCACCATCGGCCTGCAGAATGTGCCCTACCAGGCCTGCCCCACAGACCCGCAGCAATTGGCCGCCTCACTGGCGCCGCTGCAGGGTGCCGATCTCAACGCGCACATAGTGCCCGGCCTCTGCGCGCGCAACGCCCGTGAAGGGAATGGGGACGGCGAACTGGAAGTGATGCGCGGCGAAGAGACGCAAATCGTCGGCTGGCTGGCGCAGGCCCGGGAGCCGCAGCGCCAATCGAGCTGGCTGTGCCTGCCGGGCACCCATGCCAAGTGGGTGAAAATTGAAGAAGGGCGGGTGCAACAGTTCAGCACCGCACTCACCGGCGAACTCTATGCCCTGCTCAGCGGCCACAGCGTACTGGTGCAGGGGGAGCAGAAATTCGATTCCCAGGTATTCGAAGCGGGGCTCGCCGCCAGCGACACCCTCCCCCCCCTCAGCTTTGGCCTTTTCTCCGTGCGCACCAGGATGCTCGACGGACGCTTGCCGCCCCAGCATTCCGCCGCTTACCTGTCCGGGCTGCTGATCGGCAGCGAGGTCCGCGCCCAGCTCGAGTCCGCGGAAAAGCACTCCACCGTGCACCTGATCGGCGACCGGCACATCACAGAACTCTACCAGCGGGCGCTGGCCCGGCACGACATCCAGGGCCAGCTGCACGACGGCGCCGACCTGGCGGTGCAAGGCCTGCGGCAACTCTATCTGCGGAGCAATCTCCATGACTGAACAACCGATCGCAACCGGGCAGCCGGCGGGGCCACCGATGGTGGCGATACTGCGCGGCATTACCCCGGCGGAAATCATTCCCGTAGCCGACGCCCTGTACCAGGCCGGATTCCGCTATATCGAGGTGCCGCTCAACTCGCCGCAGCCGCTGGAAAGCATCGCCAAATTGGTGGACCACCTCGGCGACCGCGCCTGCTGTGGCGCCGGCACGGTGACCAGCGAGCAACAGGTCGAAGCGCTGGCCTCGACGGGCGCGCGCCTGGTGGTTTCGCCCAACTGCGACCCGCTGGTGATCAGGCGCAGCCTGAAGCTCGGCATGGTCTCCATGCCCGGCGTGCAGACGCCCACCGAGGCCTTCGCGGCCATAGCCGCCGGCACGAAACATTTAAAGCTCTTTCCCGCGGCCAACCTGGGGCCGGGCTATGTCAAGAACCTGAAGGCGGTCCTGCCCGGGGACATCCGCCTGCTGGCGGTGGGCGGAGTGCACCTGGACAACATGGCGGACTTCTACGGCGCGGGCACGGACGGCTTCGGCATCGGCAGCGACCTGTACAAGCCCGGGCGCACGGCGGAGGAAGTGGCGGAACTGGCCACTGCCTATATCAAAAAATTTACGGAACTGCAGAAAAGCACCTAAGAACCTGTTTGAGATTTTCAAAAAACCGGCCTCCGTGCCGGAGCTGGGTGGGGGACCGCTTTCCGGGACACGTTAACGCTTGTCCACTCTGCAATTCGAAAAATCCGGCTTATCAGGTTGGCACGGTGCCAGGCCTTGTCGCCGGGGGCGCTCCGGCAAATATTTACCGATCAGGTTTTTTGCCGGAGCGCCACCGGCGGCAGGGCCGATCGGTGCCCCCAAAAAAAACGGCGCTAAAAAACCGGTGCTAAAAAAACAGACCACATAATAACGAGGTAACTTATGGCGATGACAACCCTGGACCTGGCGGTATTCGCCGGCTACTGCATACTGCTGCTCAGCTTTGCCTGGTGGATATCCCGCGAGAAGGCCGGCCACCAGCGCAATACTTCCGATTACTTCCTCGCCAGCAACGCGCTGCCCTGGTGGGCCATCGGCACCTCGCTGATCGCCTCGAACATTTCCGCCGAGCAGATCATCGGCATGACCGGCTCCGGCTACGCGATCGGCCTCGCCATCGCCTCCTACGAGTGGATGGCGGCCATCACCCTGATCATCATCGGCAAGTATTTCCTGCCCACCTTCCTGGAAAAGAAAATCTACACCATGCCCCAGTTCCTGGAGCAGCGCTTCGATAACCGGGTCCAACTGGTGATGGCCTTCTTCTGGCTGGCGGTCTACACCTTCGTCAACCTGACCGCGGTGCTCTACCTGGGCGCGCTGGCGATCAAGACGATTACCGGTGTGGAGATGTTCTACGGCATGCTGTTCCTGGCCGTCTTCTCCGTCGCCTACTCCCTGTACGGCGGCCTCAAGGCAGTGGCGTTTACCGACATCATCCAGGTGGTGCTGCTGGTGTTCGGCGGCCTGCTGGTGAGCTACCTGGCGCTGGACGCCATCGCCGGCGGCCAGGGCGCCATCGCCGGCTTCGGCATACTGCTGGAACGGACGCCGCAGAGCTTCGACATGATCCTCTCCCCGGAGAACAAGAACTATGCCAGCCTGCCGGGCATCTCCGTACTGATCGGCGGCCTGTGGGTGATGAACCTCTCCTACTGGGGTTTCAACCAGTACATCACCCAGCGCACCCTGGCGGCAAAGAGCCTGCGCGAAGCGCAAAAGGGCATCGCCCTGGCCGCCTACCTGAAACTGCTGATGCCGGTGCTGGTGGTGCTGCCTGGTATCGCCGCACTGGTACTGGTACCCGACCTGGAAAAACCGGACCAGGCCTACCCGGAAATGATGAAACTGGTTCCGGCCGGCTTGCTGGGGCTGACCTTCGCCGCACTGGTGGCCGCCATCGCCTCCTCCCTGAGCTCCATGGCCAACAGCGTGTCCACCATTTTCACCATGGATATCTACCGCCAACTGCACAAAGGGAAACCGTCGGAGAAACACCTGGTGCTGGTGGGCCGCAGCGCTGCCCTGACGTCGATGGTGGTGGCCATGGTGATCGCGGAGCCGCTGCTGGGCAAGATGGACCAGGCCTTCCAGTATATCCAGGAGTTCACCGGCTTCTTCACCCCCGGCGTGGTGGCCATCTTCCTGCTCGGATTCTTCTACAAAAAGGCCAACGCCCTGTCGGCGCTGGTCGCCGGTATCGGCTCGGTGGTGCTGTCGGCGCTGGCCCGTATCTTCTGGCCGGAACTGCCGTTTATGGACCGGGTGGGAATGGTCTTCGTGGCCTGCCTGTTGCTCGGCATGCTGGTGGCCGGCAAGGAAAAAAGCCCCAAGGCCATCCATGTCGGCGAAGTGGACTACTCCACCAGCAGCGGCTTCAATATTTCCGCGCTCTGTATCGGCCTGATACTCGTCGCTCTCTATTACACCTGGTGGTAAAAGTTTTCCTTTTCCAAGTTTGTACGCACTGTCTACGCCCCTGCTTGCAGGGGCTTTTTTCTGCCCCCGTAAATTACGTCCGCACGGGCGAATCTCATGTTCGCTGGAAAGTTACACACCCTGTTCAACAAGGGCCAGCCAGCGTTCCATCCCCTTCAAAATCATATCCACCGCAAAGGAGCCGGTGAACAGCGCGGTGATGCGCCCGGCGATTTCCACATATCGCTCCACATAGCGCTCGTGGCGGGTCTGTACCCAGTCGTGGAGAATTTTCAGCAGGACCATGGAGCCGGCGGCGAGAACCATGGCCAGGGTGATGGCGGCGGAGGCGGCGATGGAGCCCAGCTGGCTGCCGGCGATCACACTGGCGCTGATGGTGCCCGGCCCGACGATAAACGGCATGGCGATGGCGCCGGCCACCTCCCGCGACTGCAGGTTGATACTGCCCACCGGCGGCCCCAGGCCCAGGATCAGGCGGATGCCGATAATCAGGAAAGTGATGCCGCCGAAAATCATAAAGGCGAGAAAACGCACCTGCAGCACCCGGTCGAAGACGACTTCGCCAAACCAGGCGAACAGCAGGAATACCACCAGGCTGATCAGGAATGCGCGCGTGATCAGGCGGGAAAACAGCTTCAGCTCGACGTCCCTGACCAGATCGAGCAGGTAGATGCTCATGATGAAGGGATTGAGCAGCACCAGCAGCAACAGGAAGGATTTGCTGAACGCCTCCAGGTCCAGTTCCATCGGCGGCCACCCGAACCGTCAGGACTTCTCTGCGGCCAGTTTCTTCAGCGGCTGGATCAGCTCCAGCGGCAGGGGGAACACAATCGTGGAATTGTGCTCTCCGGCGATATCGATCAATGTCTGCAGGTAGCGCAGGGTGATGGCATTGGGGCTTTTCGACAACTGTTCCGCGGCCTCGGTGAGCTTCTGCGCGGCCTGGAATTCACCCTCCGCGTGGATCACCTTGGAGCGGCGCATGCGCTCCGCTTCCGCCTGGCGGGCGATGGCGCGGATCATGCTCTCGTCCAGGTCGATGTGCTTGATTTCCACATTGGTGACTTTTACCCCCCAGACATCGGTCTGCTCGTCGAGGATTTTCTGGATGTCCACGTTGAGCTTGTCGCGCTCCGAGAGCATCTCGTCCAGCTCGTGCTTGCCCAGCACCGAGCGCAGCGTGGTCTGCGCCAACTGGCTCACCGCCTCGTTATAGTTCTCCACATTGATGATCGCCGACTGCGGGTCCACCACCCGGTAGTAAACCACCGCGTTGACCTTGACCGAGACGTTGTCGCGGCTGATCACATCCTGGGTGGGCACGTCCATGACCACCACCCGCAGGTCCACCCGCTCCATGGTCTGGATCACCGGGATGATGATGATCAGGCCCGGGCCCTTGACCGCCTGGAAACGGCCAAGGAAAAACACCACCGCGCGCTCGTACTCGCGCATGATGCGAATCGCGTACATGATCAGCAGCACCACTGCCGCGATCAGTAACCCTATAAAGTAACTGGCCATCCCTACTCTCCTTTTCCCTTGCTCTAGTAGTCCAAGCGCGTAGCCCGGATGAAGCGCAGCGTAATCCGGGAGCTGAGACGGCCGGCGCAGCCCCCCGGATTCCGGCGCTGCGCGCCTGCATCCGGGCTACGTGTTTTGATTCTCAGGCGCGACGCGCAGCCAAAGCCCCTGTTGTTCCAACACCGTCACTCTCTGCCCCGGCCGCAGCGGCTGGTCACAGCGGGCGCGCCAGATTTCGCCGTTCAGGTGCACCAGCACCTCGCCGTCCTGGATATCGCTGACCACCGCGGTGCGCCCCACCAGTACCTGGTCCATGGGTATGCGCGGCTTGCGCAGGCTCTTGCCCACTGCCAACAAGATGCCCAGCACCGCCAGGCCGCTGACCCCGGCGATGGCGCCAATCAGTCCGCGCGATACCCGCATGCCGGGCACATCGGTGTCGATCAGCATCACCGAGCCGATCACCAGCGCAATGACACCGCCGATGCCCAGGGCGCCGAAGCTGGGCATAAAGACCTCCGCCACGATCAGCGCCACGCCGACGATAATCAGCGCCAGTCCGGCGTAGTTGATCGGCAGTACCTGCAGCGCGTAGAAGGCCAGCAGCAGGCAGATGATGCCGACGATGCCGGGCACCAGGGCGCCCGGGTTGTAGCCCTCGAAGATGAGGCCGTAAATACCGACCAGCAACAGAATATAGGCCACCTGGGGATTGGTGATCAGCGCCAGCAGCTTGTTGCGCCAGTCCGGCTCGTAACTCTCCCGCGGCAGCCCGGCAATATTGTCGGGGATGGTAAAGTCGCCACTCTCCAGCACCACCTTGCGCCCGGCAACCTGGCGCAGCAGATCCGCTTGGTCCTTGGCCACAATGTCGATCACGTTCATCTCCAGCGCCTCGCCGGCGGTGAGGGTGGCCGCTTCGCGCACCGCCTTCTCCGCCCAGTCGGCGTTGCGCCCGTGGCGGTTGGCCAGGCCGCGGATAAAGGCCACGGCGTCGTTGGTCACCTTGCGCTCCATGGCGGTGCTGGAGGGCGGGGCCTGCTCCTCTCCCGCCTTGTCTTGGTCCTCCGCATCCCCGTCCTCCTGGGGGCGCTCGCCGGGGGCTGGCTTTTCTCCCGCTGGCGGCGCCTGGCCGGGACCGCCGATCTGCACCGGCGTGGCCGCGCCCAGGGTGGTGGAAGGCGCCATGGCGGCGATCTGGCTGGCGTAGAGAATATAAGTGCCCGCGCTGGCGGCGCGGGCGCCGGCGGGGTACACGTAGGTGGCGATGGGGATACGGGAGGCGAGGATATGTTTAATGATATCGCGGGTGGCGGCATCCAGGCCGCCGGGGGTATCCATGGTGATCACGAACAGCTGCGCGCCGTCCTCTTCCGCCTCCTCCATGGCGCGCACCAGATAGTCGGTGGTGGCCGGCCCTATGGCGCCCTCGATGGAGAACTCCGCCACATGGGGCCCCTTTACTTTTTCCTGGGCCACCTTTTCCTGGGCCGCGGCGAATACAGCGAACCAGGCCAGAATCTGCAGCGCGGCGGCGCGGAGCACTAACTCTGAAATCCGATTCGACATGGCATCTATCCTGGATGCGGCGATGGGGACAATTGCAGCCTAACAGAAAACCGTCGTGCGCGGAGAGGGGGAGAACAGGTTAGGATTCCAGCGCCTTGAGCGCAGTACGGCCGAAAGAAAGCAGGTCGTGATAGTGGGCGTTTTTAATCACATCCTGGACAATTTCAGGGTCGACTTCGAGATAATCGTGCACCAGCACATTCCTTAACCCGATAATCCCTCTCCACGGAATTCTGGATTCTATCAGGCCCCTGTCTGCCAGGGAGGCAAATGCCTGCCTGGCTTCGCTGTAGACGTACCCGGTCTCCTTTTTGGCCCAGTGCTTGGCAACGCCGATACAGCTCTCGATCAGTATTTGCAGGTAGCGTTCGGCTGCGGCCTCTTCAAAGGAGGTCCACTCCCTCTGCGCCAGCAGGTCTTTCAAGTCATCGAGACCCTCTTCACAGCGGTCGAGGTGCTCCTGCTGAGCTCGAATGTAGGAGGGACTTGCACTACCGTGAGTTGTCATCCGAATCGCTCCCTGTGATGGCAGTAATCAATCTCCCAGCGGGACATGATACGGCTCTCATGCGTCATTCGCACTTGCGGGTCCCTGTCCAACAGCAGGCCTCCCTCACTGATAATACTCATGCCAAGCGGAATGGGCGCTATGGCCACATCCACGACGCTAAGCGTTCCTTCCGGAACATCCAGCGCCGCCAGCCAGTCCAGCGCCAGCAATTCCGGGCGCAGGCGGCGCTCCAGTCTGTTCGGCTCCCAATCGCGGAAAATGACCGCCAGGTCGTAGTCACTCTGCGGGTGGTGATCGCCGCGGGCACGGGAGCCATAGAGCCACAGGGTAACGACGTGCGGATCGTTTTCCGCGAGGGCGATGATTTCCTTTGTGAGATCCCGCATCTTGGGTTCCTTGAATTGGGCGGGCCTGCGACCCGCGTGCCGAGCAGCTACGCCGGATTGCGACGGCTGTGCCAACACACTTCGCGGGAGTAGCGGTCCACCTTGTCCTCCACCCCCAACAGTAGCGCGAACAGCGCCATGCGCACCAGCAGGCCGTTGTCGGTTTGGCGGAAGATGGCCAGGCTGGGGTGCTCGTCGAGGTCGGTGTCCAGTTCGCTGGCCTCGGCGCGGGAGTCCCGCGGCAGCGGGTGCATGATCACCGTGTTGGGTTGGGCATAGCGGGTGAAGATCTCCCGGTTCAGGCGGAAGCGGCCGCGGTAGAGGTTGGCCTCCTCCTGGGAGGCGAAGCGCTCCTCCTGGATGCGCGTGGAATAGACGATATCCACCCCGGAGATGGAGGTCTCCAACTGGTCGGTCACCGTCACCCGGTGGCCGGCGGCGCGCAGTTGCTCCACCACCGCCTCCGGCATGGCCAGCTCCGGCGGCGACACCAGCACCACCTGCACACTGCCGAACAGGCACAGCAGCTTGCACAGGGAGTGCACCGTGCGGCCGTACCTGAGGTCGCCGATCATGGCGATGCGGAAATCGTCCAGGGTGCGGCCGTGGCCCCGCAGTTCCTTGCTGATGGTGTAGAGGTCCAGCAGCGCCTGGGTCGGGTGCTCATTGGCCCCGTCGCCGCCGTTGACCACCGGCACCCGGCTGGCGGCGGCGAATTCGGCCACGGAACCCTCCTGCGGATGCCGCATGCAGATGACGTCGCTGTAGCCGGACAGCACCCGCGCCGTGTCGTAGAGAGACTCGCCCTTGGCCATGGCGCTGGCGGAAATTCCCACTGTCTCGCGTACCGTGCCGCCCAGCAGGTTGAAGGCGGCGCCGAAGCTGAGGCGGGTGCGGGTGCTCGGCTCGAGGAACATATTGCCGAGGATGGCGCCCTCCAGCACCCGGGTGACCTTCTCCCGGCGCGCATAGGGCCCCATGGTGTCGGCCACCTCGAAAACGCGCTCGATGTCGGCGCGCTCGAACTGGCTGACGGAAAGGATATTGGCTCCGATAAAGTCCATTGCTGCTCCGTTGGTTGCGCCTTTTTGGACGCTTGGCTTGAACGGGGGGCATTCTACTCGCGCCCCGGCAAAGCGCCTAGCTTGTAGGAGCGGCCCATGGCCGCGATCGATGTCCGGGAAATTCCGCAAGTCCGATCGCGGCCATGGGCCGCTCCTACGTCTCTCAGGCGAGGAGGCTGTCCCCCCAACTCTCCAACTGGTCGAGCAGTTCCGCCTTATCGGGAAACTGCCCGCGCAGTGCGGCTATCTGCTCGAAATACGGCTCCAGGGTGATGCTGGCCCCGGCGCCGGGGTCGGTCAGGCGGCGGTAGCGCCACTCCTGCCAGCGCTGCTGCTCCTCGGTGGACAGGGTCCCGGGGAAGTTGCGCGCGCGCAGGCGGAACAGCAGCTCCGGCAGCCGCTGGTCCGCAAAGGACACCGGGCTCACCAGGGCCTCGGGGCCGCGCTCGGCCAGGTCCCGGTGCAGTTGGCGGCACAGGTCGCGGTCGGCGTCGTTGAGAAAGCCGTCGTAGAGGCTCGCCTCCACATCCCGCTTTGGAAAGTCGCTGTCGAGATAGACCCGATGCAGCTTTTCCGTCAGGTCGATTTCGCGCAGCCGGTGCCAGTTGGCCTCGCAGGCGGCCTTGTCGATACCCAGCTCGGCGGCGCGACCATCGTCCAGCATATTGGCCGGCGCCAGCACCGGGCACTTGTTCAGGTGCACCAGCTTCAGCCCCGCGGGCAGCTCCCCTTCACCGAGCTGGTCGCGGGCGGTGTAGAGGCGCTCGCGCAGGGCTTCCGCGTCCAGGCTGAACAGCGGCTCCGGGTCCATGGCCAGGTTGGCGGCGATGACCGCGTTGCGGTTCACCGGGTGTGCGGCCAGCGGGACTATATAGGTGAGGTGCCCCTGGGTGGCGGGCACCTTGCCGGAGATGTGCAGCAGCGGCTTGCGGTTGCGCAGGTCGATCAGCCTGGTCGCTTCCTGCTTGCGCCGCAGCCGGTACACATAGTCGTAGAGTTTCGGCTGCCTGGTCCGCACCAGGCGCGCCATCTCGATGGTGGCGCGCACGTCGGACAGGGCATCGTGGGCGCCCTCGTGGGCGATGCCGTTGGCTGCGGTCAGCGCCTCCAGTTTGAAGGACGGTACCTTTTGCCCGTCCGCCTCGCGCTCCGGCCAGTGGATGCCCTGCGGGCGCAAAGCATAGGTCAGGCGCACCATATCGATAATGTCCCAGCGGCTGTTGCCGGAACGCCACTCGCGCTCGTAGGGATCGAGCAGGTTGCGGTAGAGAGTGTGGCGGGTCACCTCGTCGTCGAAGCGCAGGCTGTTGTAACCGACACCACAGGTGCCGGGCGCGCCCAGCTCTGCGAGGATTCTCTGGATGAATTCGATCTCCGGCACCCCCTCGGACAGGGCCTTTTGCGGGCTGATGCCGGTGACCAGGCTGGCCATCGGCTGCGGCAGGCAGTCACTGCCCGGGCGGCAGTAGAGCATCAGCGGCTCGCCGACGATATTGAGATCCTCGTCAGTGCGAATGCCGGCGAACTGGGACGGCTTGTCCGCGCCCGGGTCCGTGCCCCAGGTTTCGTAATCGTGCCAGTAGAGTGTGGTTTTGCTCACATGTCCCCCTGTTTTTGGGGAGCATCATAGCATCGCTGGGAGCGCGGAGCTCCAGCTCCGCAGCGGGCCGCAGGCCCGCCACCATACCCGCCAGTCTGACCCAATGCTGGACAAGACCATCAACTCGGCACACCATTGCCGGACACCAAAACAAGGAGAATTGATATGGCAGTCAAACCCATCCCCGAGGGCTACCACAGCGTCGTGGACAGCGTCTTCGCCCGCGCCGTCGAGGCCGGAGCCACCGTCAAGCGCCCGCTCGAGGACCAGTTCTACGGCGACTGCACCGGTACCCTGAAAGATCCCTTTGGCCACGTATGGTTCCTGGCCACCCACCAGGAGGACCTGTCCATGGAGGAGCTTCAGCGCCGGGCCGCACAGTGAGAATCGGGTCGGACGCGAATGGCACTAAGTTAAGGCCTTGGGCGGGCCTGCTACCGGGGGTTCTTTGCGGGACACGGGCTAGGCGCCCCCCCTAAATACATCCCTGTAGGCTTGTCCGCGAGGTCCCTCTCGCAGACAGTCCCGCAAAGAACCCCCGGCATCAGGCCCTTCTCATCGGCCTTATCGCTTAACTTAGTGCCATTCGGGTCGGACGCGAGTACTGATTTCGGACACAGCACTTATGGCTGATCACTGGGTACTGGCGGCGACACTGATCGTCGCTGTCCTGACCTTCCTGCCTGCCTGGCGTTTCGAAGCGTGGTGGGTCCGGGCCCTGGATTTTCCGCGCCTGCAGCTGTTTCTGGCGGCTGCGATCGTGCTGGCACTGCAATTGTTCCCGGGGGATTGGGCGGAACCGGAGCGCTGGCTCGGGATCGCCGTGGCGCTGGCCTGCGTGGGTTATCAGGTGTGGTGGATACTCCCCTACACCAGGCTCTTTCCCGTGGAAGTGGCGTCCAGCCGGGGCGAGGCCGGCGAGGGCGAAGTGCGCTTCATCATCGCCAATGTACTGACCTCCAACCGCAACGCCGGGGCCCTGCTCGAGATGGTGCGGCGGCATCGACCGGATATCCTCGTCACTCTGGAATCGGACCGCTGGTGGCAGGAGAGGCTGGACGAACTCCAGGCCGACTACCCCTACACCATCCAATGCCCGCAGGACAATCTGTACGGCATGCACGTCTACTCGCGGCTTCCCCTGTCCGCGTGCGCAACGGAATTTCTGGTGGAGGACGACGTGCCCTCCATGCAGGCGATAGCCACCCTGCCGTCCGGCCGGCGGGTATGGCTGAACTTCGTACACCCCGCGCCCCCCAGCCCCCCGGAAAGCGACAGCTCCTCCGAACGGGATGCCGAACTGGTGCTCGTGGGCCGCAGGGTGGCGGACAGCAAACTGCCCGTGGTGGTGAGCGGGGACCTCAACGACGTGGCCTGGTCGGAAACCACCCGGCTGTTTCGCAAGATCAGCGACCTGCTCGACCCGCGCGTCGGGCGGGGCATGTTCAACACCTTCCACGCAAAATACTGGCTCCTGCGCTGGCCGCTGGACCACGTATTCCACAGCCACCACTTTACCCTGGGAGGCATCAAACGCCTGCCTTCTTTCGGGTCCGACCATTTTCCCCTGCTGTTCACCCTGGTGCTGCAATCCGGCCGCCAGGGGGAAGACGACGGCCTGGAAGCGGAACCGGAGGACCGGGCGCGAGCGGAGGAAAAGCTGGAATGACGGCACAGCCCGAAGCCGGCGGTTGCAAAGCCGCCCCCGCCCATTAAAATCCCGCGTTTCCCCACTTATCAGCAGCAGTCCCGCCTATGAATATTCGCCAGTTACTCACCGACAAGTTCCAGGCAGCCATGGTCGCCGCCGGCATCCCCGAAGACTGCGGCCCTGTCGTGGCGCCGGCCAGGAAGGCGGGATTCGGCGACTACCAGGCCAACGGCGCCATGGCCGCGGCCAAGCGCATGGGCACCAACCCGCGCGAACTGGCGGGGAAGATCCTGGAGAATCTGGACCAGGGCGAAATGATCGACAAGGTGGAGATCGCCGGCCCCGGTTTCCTGAACATCCACCTGAGCGAACAGTGGCTGGCGGACCAGTTGGCCACAGCGGAGAATGACGATCGCCTGAATATCGCCCCGGTGGCCGAGCCGCAGACCGTGGTGATCGACTACTCCCACCCCAACCTGGCCAAGGAGATGCACGTCGGCCACCTGCGCTCCACCATTATCGGCGACGCCCTGGCGCGACTGCTGGAATTCCAGGGTCACAAGGTGATCCGCCAGAACCATATGGGCGACTGGGGCACCCAGTTCGGCATGCTGCTGGCGCACCTGTCCGACAAGCTGGAAAACAATGACGCGGAGGTGGCCCTGGCGGACCTGGAAGTCTTCTACCGCGAGGCCAAGGTGCGCTTCGACGACGAGGCCGGTTTTGCCGACCGCGCGCGGGAGTATGTGGTGAAACTGCAGGGCGGCGACCCCGGGTGCCTGAAGCTGTGGCAGCAGTTTATCGACATTTCCATCAGCCACAGCGAGGAGATCTACGAGAAACTCAACGTCACCCTGAAACGCAGCGACGTCTACGGCGAGAGCCAGTACAACGACGACCTGCCGGTACTGGTGAAGGAACTGCTGGACCGCGGTATCGCCGTGGAGGACCAGGGCGCAATCGTGGTCTTCCTGGAGGAGATGGCGGACAAGGAGGGCAACCCCAGCCCGATGATCATCCAGAAAAAGGGCGGCGGCTACCTCTACGCCACCACCGACCTGGCCGCCATCCGCTACCGCGCCAACCAGCTGGATGCCGACCGCATCCTCTACGTTGTGGATGCGCGCCAGTCCCTGCACCTGCAGCAGGCCTTCACCGCCGCGCGCAGGGCCGGCTTCCTGCAGGAATCTGTGAGCCTGGAGCACTGCGCCTTCGGCACCATGATGGGCGACGACGGCAAGCCCTTCAAAACCCGCACCGGCGGCACGGTGAAGCTGGCCTCGCTACTGGACGAGGCGGTGGAGCGCGCCGAGAAACTGGTGGCGGAAAAGAACCCGGACCTGGACGCGGACAGCTGCGCGGAGATTGCGCGCAAGGTGGGCATAGGCGCGGTCAAGTACGCCGACCTGAGCAAGACCCGCACCAACGACTACGCCTTCAGCTGGGACGCCATGCTCAGCTTCGAGGGCAACACCGCCCCCTACCTGCAGTACGCCTACACCCGCGTGCGCAGCATCTTCCGCCGCGCCGGTGTTGAGCCGGGCGAGCTGAAGGGCGAAATACAACTGGGCACCGCCGAGGAGCGCGCCCTGGCGATCAAGCTGTGCCAGTTCGGCGAAGTGCTGGACCAGGTGGCCAGGGACACCTTCCCGCATATGCTGTGCAGCTACCTCTACGACCTGGCCAGCGCCTATATGGCCTTCTACGAGGCCTGCCCGGTATTGAAGGAAGGGGTCAGCGAGGCGCAGAAGCAGAGCCGCCTGCGGTTGTGCGACCTGGTGGCCCGCACCATCGCCACCGGCCTGGACCTGCTCGGCATCGAGGTCATGGAGCAGATGTAAATTGAACATCCTGATCACCGGCGCCTCCGGCCTGCTCGGGCGCAGTGTCTTCAAACGGCTCAGCGCCAACCCGGCTTTTTCCGTGACCGGCACCGCCTTTTCCCGCGCCGGTGAAAAACTGCTGCGGCTGGACATGACCGACAGCGACGCGGTGCGCAACGCGCTCCGGGAAATACAGCCGCAGGTCGTTATCCACTGCGCCGCTGAGCGCTGGCCGGACCGCTGCGCCGAAAACCCCGACGCGGCCTGGCAGCTCAATGTGCACACTACGGAACATTTGGCGCGGCGGTGCAGTGAAGCCGGGGCGCAGCTGGTGTTTATCTCCACCGACTATGTCTTCGAGGGGACCGCGCCGCCCTATTCCTCCGACGACCAGCCCAACCCGGTCAACTTCTACGGCCGCAGCAAACTGGCGGGGGAAAAGGCGGTGCTGGCCGACGGCGACCACTGGGTGCTGCGCCTGCCGCTGCTGTTCGGCCCGGTGACCCACCTGCGCGAGTCCGGCGTGACCGCGCTGCTCGAAACCATCAGGAACCCGGAACCGGCGGCACTGGACGACTGGGCCATCCGCTTTCCCACCAGCGTCGAGGACGTCGCCCGGGTGCTCGAGCAGTGCCTGCAAAAGATGCGGGAGGGCCAACGCTTTGCCGGCATCTACCAGTGGAGCGGCGACACCGCCTGCACCCGCTACCAACTGGCGAAAATAGTCGCGGACAGCTGCGACCTGCCGGCGGATCACCTGAGGGGCGACCCGGCCCCGCAGTATGCCGAGCCGCGCCCGCACAACTGCCAGTTGGACAAGTCGCGTCTCACCGACATGGGCATCGTCGCCGTAGAGCCGTTGCCGCAACAGCTGGCGCGCTACCTGGACCCATTTTTGTAAAAGGGAAAGCGGGTAAAGGGCCGGAAAGTACCACAGGATTCCCGCGGCCGGCCTATCACCGGGATCAATCGCCGCCTATCCGCTCGAGCAATTCGGCCAGCCTGTCGGGGCGGCACAGGGCGCTGCCGTATTCGCCCACGGTCGCGGCGCCCGCCGCCACCGCGTAGCGGGCGGCGTCGAGGGGCTGCTGCCGGTCGACAAGGGCCAGGGCGAAGGCCCCCAGCATACTGTCGCCGGCACCGGTGGTGTCCACCACCTCCACCTCGGGCGCGCGGATATAGTCGCTGCCCTGCCGCGTGACGCACAGTGCCCCCTGCGACCCCAGCGAAACCAGGACAACCTCCGCCCGGCGCTTGTCCCGAACCAGTGCCTCCGCTTCCGCGATCAATGCCTCGCGGTCGTCCTCGCAGTGGCGAATCGCCATCCACTCCGCCCTGTTGGGCTTTATCGCGTACAGCCGTTCCCGCTCGAGAGCCTGGCGCATCGCCTCGGGCGGTCCGTCCAGCAGCAGCGGCGCGCCGCGGCGCCTGGCAATGGCCGCCACCCGGGCATAGAAGTCGTCTGGAACACCGGGAGGCAGGCTGCCGCTGGCGATCAGCAACGTATCGCCCGCCAACACCTGTTCCAACGCGTGGAGCGCGCCCCGCCACTCCCGCTCACTCAGTTCGGGGCCCGGCAGCACCAGCCGGTACGCGCCCTCCTCTCCCTCGGGATTGGCGAGCACATTGATCCGTGTGGCCCCCGCCACATCCACGCATTGGGTTCTGATACCCTCGCCATTCAGGCGTCGCTCTATGATCTCTCCCGCGTCCCCACCACAGGTGAACAGGGCGCAGGACTCCCCACCCAGGTTGGCAATGGCCCGGCTGCAGTTGATGCCGCCGCCGCCAGGAGTGATGCGCGCCTCCTTGCAACGCAGCTTGCGCCTGATTTCCAGCTTCGGGGTGGTAACCGCCAGATCGAGCGCCGGATTCATGGTGAGTGTCCAGATCATCCGCTGTCCTGCCTCCTACCCAATAATGGAAGAGGGCAATGCATCAGCCGCCGGGGTCAACGCCGCCCTCCACCGCCAACACACCGCGCTCCGTCCCCTCTTCCGCCAGATGTTCTATGCCCGGCAGTTCCACGGAGTAGAGCTGGTAATTGTTCTTGCCGCGGAACTTCGCGTGATACATGGCGATATCCGCTTTCTGCAGTATGGCTTCCAGGGTATTGCCGTGCTCCGGAATGGCGACCACGCCGATGCTCAAGGTAATCCGTACAATCTCGTCGCCTATCCGCACCGGCTCGGCGACAATGCTCAGCATCTTTTCCGCCAGGGTGCGATAGGTGCCGTCGCCGGACAGGGAGCGCACGAACACGCAGAACTCGTCCCCACCGAGGCGCGCGACGATATCGCCGAAGCGCATCACGCTGACCAGCCGCTGGGCCACCACCCGCAACAGGTCGTCACCGCCCAGGTGGCCGAGGGAATCGTTCACCTGTTTGAAATTGTCCAGGTCGACAAAAAACAGGTAGCCGGTGCCTTCGCTGAAGTCGCCGTTGTGCAGGTACCTCTTCAATTCCTCCACGATATTGTGCCGGTTGGCCAGCCCGGTCAGGGTGTCGTACATGGCGATTCGCTCCAGCTCCGCCGTATTCTGCGAGACGATTTCCTTCATCACTTCCAGTTGGTCGCACACCGCCAGCCCGGTGGAATCCAGCACATCGATCTCGTCGTAGTGGGAGCTGCGCTTTGCCACAGGCCGAATCAGGCTGCGCGCGGCGTCGAACTTTCCCTCGCTCAACAGCGGCAACGCCTCCGCAAGACGGCGCAGGCGCAGTATGGGCCGCCACAACATGCCGGTGATGGCGCTGATGAAAATGAGGGCGCCGAGCACCGAGAACAGCAGCAGCAACTTGACGGAGTCGCCGATATGGCTGATCTGGTCGGACACGTCGTCGATGACGATAAAGTGCGCCCCCTGCTCGTCGTTACTGTCGACCGGGATGGTTTTCACATCGAAATGACGGTTCTCAAACAGGTAGCTCTTGGAATAACGCAGTCCCGGCATCCGCGGCTGCCCCGCGGCCAACTGGCGCAGCAGCGGCATCAGCACTTCCTTGGAGGTGAGTGCAATCACCTCCCGGTTCCAGTTGTCGAGGTAATCGCCGCTGTGGAAGGCCGGGGTGCCGTGGACGGCCGAGACTATGCCGATATCCGAACCGGTGATCTCGCGAAAGCTGAGCAGCTCATTGGCCAGGGACCTGTCCACCTGCAGCACATAATCGGTGTTGTCTTCCGCAATCACCGGCACCGACAGGCTCTGCACGCAGATACGCCCACAGCGCACACTCTCCAGTGGCTGGCCGCTGATGATCACTTCGCGGATCTGTTCGGGAGTCAGGCGCCGGGTGGATTCCCCCCAGTGGATCGGCGGCAGCCGATCATCGGTATACAGCTTGAGGGACTCTATCCCCCAGTTGACCTGCAGGTATTCCCACTGGCGATCGAACAGCCCGCGCAGGATTTCCGGGCTGACGGAGGCGCCCCCGCGCCAGAGGACGATCAGGTCCGTGAGCTGGATCAGGTCTTCCCGCGACTGCTTGAGCAGCCCGGAAATCTGGTACTGATAAGTGAGATAGCGGTTGTTGCGGCTTTTTTCCAGCAGGGACTGCATGCTGCCGTTGCCGAGTAAAACAAAAAAAAGGCACATCGCCACTATCAAAAGCAGCGAAAAAACACTGGCCTTTACCCGTAAACTGTGTAACCGCATTTCCTTTGCAACTCCGAGGTGACTGCTTTATCCAGGGGCATCCGCATCCCAAACCGGCCTGGATGGCGCCAGGTTATTGCCGGGTCCACGGTCCACGGGCCGCCTTTCCAGAGGATGTCGTAATCGTACCTCAACCCGGTGTCCGGGGAGTATGATTGAAGGTCCGGCCAGGCCGGGAGGCAGCCGGGGCGACCAGAACAAAGTTGCGCCATCCCCACGATAACAGGATATAGTTCACTTTTACTGGCACAAAATAGCACTTTTAACGCTAAAAACACGCAGATTGCCGCCATCGCTTGCGATTGCTAAGATGCGCGCCGGCCGATAGCCCCCAACAGACCCCGCTATCCGCCTGTCTGGCGGCTGCCAGCCCGCTTTTCCCACGAGCACCCCGTCGCCAATCCGCCCAGCGGAGGCCGCGGCCATTTCCGGAAAGCGGAACAGGTACCAGGTGCTATTTGCACCAGCGACGACTCCCTGCGATTACAGGAACGAAGTTTATGATCCAGCCATCCCTTCAGCAGTTGGAACAGCACGATGCCTTCATCCGCCGCCATATCGGCCCGGATGCCGGGCAGGTCCAGGCGATGCTGAAAACCCTCGGTGTTTCCAGCCTCGACGAGCTGATCGGGAAGACGGTGCCCGCGGCTATCCGCAAGACCGACGAGCTGGACCTGGCGGATGCGGTCAACGAGGAAGAGGCGCTGGCGGAGCTGAAGGCACTGGCCCAACGCAACAGGATCTACCGCACCTTTATCGGCATGGGCTATCACGACACCGTCACGCCCAACGTCATACTGCGCAACGTGCTGGAAAACCCGGGCTGGTACACCGCCTACACCCCCTACCAGCCGGAAATCGCCCAGGGCCGCCTGGAGGGCCTGCTGAACTTCCAGCAGATGATCATGGACCTGACCGGCATGGAGCTGGCCAACGCCTCCATGCTCGACGAGGGCACCGCCGCCGCCGAGGCCATGGCCATGTGCAAGCGCCAGGTGAAGCGCAACAAGTCCAACGTCTTCTTCGTCGATGCGGACTGCCACCCGCAGACCATCGCCGTGGTTGAGACCCGCGCCGAGCACTTCGGCTTTGAGATCGCCGTCGGCGATCCTGAAAAGGACCTCCCCGCCGAACTCTTCGGTGCCCTGCTGCAGTACCCCGGCTCCACCGGCGTGGTGCGCGACCTGACCGATATCATCGCCAGGGTGCACGAGGCCAACGGCCTGGTGACCGTGGCCGCCGACCTGATGAGCCTGGTGGCGCTGAAGGCGCCGGGCGAGATGGGCGCGGACGTGGTGGTGGGCTGCAATCAGCGCTTCGGCGTCCCCATGGGCTACGGCGGCCCCCACGCCGGTTTCTTCGCCTTCCGTGAGGCCTACAAGCGCTCGGCGCCGGGCCGCATTATCGGCGTGTCCGTGGACAGCAAGGGCAGGCGCGCCCTACGCATGGCCATGCAGACCCGCGAGCAACATATCCGCCGCGAGAAGGCCAACTCCAATATCTGTACCTCCCAGGTACTGCTGGCGGTGATGAGCGCCTTCTACGCCATCTACCACGGCCCGCAAGGCCTGAAGACCATCGCCGCGCGCATCCAGCGCCTGGCCGATATCCTCGCCGCCGGCCTGAAAAAAGAGGGCTTCGACCTGGCCCACGACAGCTGGTTCGATACCCTGACCGTCACCGTCGGCGGCAAACAGGGCGAGATCTACCAGCGCGCCCTGGACGCCGAGATCAACCTGCGCAAAGTCGGCACCGATGCCCTGGGTGTCAGCCTGAACGAGACCACTTCCCTGCGGGATGTGTCCGACATACTCGATGCCTTCTGCGGTACCGAACACGGCCTGGATCTGCGCGCGCTGGACAGCGAGATCGCGGCCAAGGGCCCCCAGGGTGTTCCCGCCGCCCTGGTGCGCGAGAGCGACTTCCTGACCCACCCGGTCTTCAACACCTATCACTCCGAAACCGAAATGCTGCGCTACCTCAAGTCCCTGGAGGCCAAAGACATAGCGCTCAATCATTCCATGATCCCGCTGGGCTCCTGCACCATGAAGCTGAACGCCACCGCGGAGATGATCCCGGTGACCTGGCCGGAGTTCGGCAAGCTGCACCCCTTCGCCCCCGCCGACCAGGCCCAGGGCTACGCCGAGATGTTCCGGCAGCTGCAGCAGATGCTGGCCGCCTGTACCGGCTACGACGCCGTCAGCCTGCAGCCGAACGCCGGCTCCCAGGGCGAGTACGCCGGCCTGGTGGCGATCAAGAAATACTTTGAGGCCAGGGGCGAGACCCAGCGCGATATCTGCCTGATCCCCGCCTCCGCCCACGGCACCAACCCGGCCTCGGCGATGATGGTCAGCATGAAGGTGGTGGTCGTCGCCTGCGACAGCAAGGGCAACGTCGACATCGACGATCTCAAGGCGAAGATCGAAGAGCACGGCGACCGCATCGCCGCACTGATGGTCACTTACCCCTCCACCCACGGCGTCTTCGAGGAGGGCATCCGCGAGATCTGCGACCTGGTGCATCGGGCCGGCGGCCAGGTCTACATTGATGGCGCCAACATGAACGCCCTCATCGGCGTGGCAGCACCCGGCCAGTTCGGCGGCGACGTCTCGCACCTGAACCTGCACAAAACCTTCTGCATCCCCCACGGCGGCGGCGGCCCGGGCATGGGCCCGATTGCGGTGGGCGAACACCTGAAGCCCTACCTGGCCGGCCACCCGGTAACCGAAGTGCCGGAAACCGACACCGCCAACGGCACCATCTCCGCGGCGCCCTGGGGCTCCGCCAGCATCCTGCCGATCAGCTGGATGTATATCCGCATGATGGGCAGACAGGGCATGAAACAGGCCACCGAGATGGCAATCCTGAACGCCAACTATGTGGCCAAATGCCTGAGCGAGGACTACTCGCTGCTGTACACCGGCACCAACGGTTTCGTCGCCCACGAGTGCCTGGTGGACCTGCGCCCACTGAAGGAGGCCAGCGGCATCAGCGAGGAGGATATCGCCAAGCGCCTGATGGACTTCGGCTTCCACGCGCCCACCATGTCCTTCCCGGTGGCCGGCACCCTGATGATCGAGCCCACCGAGAGCGAATCCAAGGAGGAACTGGACCGCTTTATCGAGGCCATGGCGATCATCCGCAAGGAAGTGGAAGACGTGACCAACGGCAAGTACAGCGCCGAGGACAACCCGCTGCGCAATGCCCCCCACACCCTGGAAGACGTGATGGCCGACCAGTGGCCCCACAGCTACTCCCGTGAAGTGGCCGGGCGCCCGGCGGCCTGGCTGAAGGAGCACAAGGTGTGGCCCGCGGCCAACCGCATCGACAACGTCTACGGCGACCGCAACCTGGTCTGCTCCTGCCCGCCGGTGGAGAGCTATATGGAGTAAAAGCCGGGACTCGAAAAAATCGTAGAATGAGTAAGCGATAAGTGCATCCACCAAGCGCAAAAGGCCGGGAAAATTCCCGGCCTTTTGCTATCCGCCACCTTTCTATCCGAAGTCCCGGTAAGAGCGGCCGGCGGCCGCGATCTCACTTTCCGCATATCCCAAGCACCGAGCGCGGCCACCGGCCGTTCCTGCAGGAAACAGCTCAACTGCTGCGCACTCCAGCAGAATCCGGAAGCAATAGGCTTTCTCGGTTCGACAAGCCAGATACCGCAAACGCGTAAAGGCCGTGAAACGGTTTATAAACCGGGGTGGGACCAAATGGCCGCAAGGATTTCGGTCGCTGGGGCCGATATTTATGGCCTGCACAGAAATTGGTTAAAAGGACAAGTAAAATCAAAGAGTTGCAGGGGAGTGCAAAAATGCGGATATGAGTCTCGAGGAAAGTTTGTCCAATACTGTACGATCGTACAATATCGGCTTCAGTCTTGACGCTCAAAGGGATTCAGAGCATGCTGGCGCCAATTGCGACTTGAGATATGAGGCGAGGGGAAATCGGCCTTCAGGGCTACGATATAAATGTTAGTTGTAGAGGAGTTACACTTTGAAACTATTGGCCACAATTATAGCTTCTTTGTTCACATTGAATGCAAGTGCTGAGCAGATATCGCACAATAGGACAACCTATGATGTCCAATCTGAAGTATCTGAGCTTGATTGTGGGCCTTATATGATTATCTCCACGGTCAAGACTCTTCCGTTTAAATTGAGGGAATCACAAATTCCCTACGAAATCACTATGGGGCATTACGGAAAGCCACACGTTTTGGGTCAGAGTATTTCCTACATATCAGATAATGCTGGAAAGGTAACATTTGATGTTAACGAGATTATTCCTAGCTATGGTCGCATAGACTCCGCTAGAAAATATTTGGCTAAACCAGAAGCGTGTGTGAGTCAAAATTCTGTTGTCTTTTCATTTTGGGGTGGTGGTAACTGCAAAACCGTTTGCGAAGCATGGGCACTTGTGAAATTTTCTACCACTGGCGATCCTATTAAAGTTCAAGGATTAAGCTATAGCGAGTTCAAGCAATACAACTAACGAGGCGCTGCAAGGGATGGCTTACAGTATGCGTCTTTTTGTGTGGCTCGCTATGCTCGCATTTTCACACAAAAGCCCCCGTTTTGTAAGCCACCTCTGAACTCGGCGCTATATGCCCAAGAACAACATGAATAAGGCAAACTTCTTTATTGCGTCACCGGCACTGCTGGCAAAGTTATGCAGATTGAGATCATAGTATGTGTCCATTAAGCGTGAAGATCATAGCCGTGTTGAGCATGATATATTCAGGGTTGACCGCCATCCCAAAAGCGTTGGTTTTGCTAAGCCCTGCGATATATGAGGGTACGAAGAACCTAGTGGAGGCGGGCTCGTCGCAGGGCATTTTCGCGGTCCCTTTTTCTGTTCAAATATTCCATTCCGTATTGGGCGTTTTCGTCGTATTCATAAGCGGCGTCTATATGCTGATGGGAAGACCATGGGCTCTCTATCTGCTCACTACTTGGATCGCAGTTTCGTTGGCGCTTACTTTAGTGATCGTAGGGGCGTCTACTTATATACTTTTTAAATTACCATTAGCTATCATGGTTCTAACAATTTTATACACCGGGAAGTCACGCGCGTATTTTCGGGGGAATAGGAGTGCCAGAAATGCATAAATCGGGTAGCCGGAGGTGTCTAGCCCCCGGCCCCCACATCACCCAGCGTGTGGGTCCGCACTGGGTGACTCATTTACCATAGTGAATTTCCACCCACCGGCTCCTCAATGAAAACGACTCTTGCGCTGCAAGGTATGCGTCATTCAGTCCCCGGTGAATTCCTTCTGTCCGAGCGCTGTGCCAGTACCCCTGCTGGTTATACCGCAGCTAATCGCCAGCTTCAGTGGTACGCCGGAGATCTTTTGCGGGAGCGAGGCCTTCCCGCAAACGGCAATCAATTTTTGCGGAGCCCCTCCCGGCACTCGCCGCGTACCTCGCCGGTAAACGTGGAGACGCTCCGCTCCAATTCGAAATACCCCTGGCGGCAGAAGCCGGTTTCCAATAATTTTTGTTCCAGGGCCCTATCGAACTGCAAACCGCCCCGCTGCGGGCGTCCACCGGCCGGCACCGGGTCCCGGCCCAGGCGTTGGCGGTTGGCACTGTCGCCGGTAAAGGGCTGTGGCACATCGCGGCGCATCATCTCCAGGGAATAGGTGAAGCGCTTGGCGCCGTTGGCGGCGATTTCCGTATGAAAGGATTCCTTCAGGCCGGGAAGTGGCAGCGGAGTCTCGCTGGCACAGGCGAGGATAAACAGCGGCAGCGACAACAGCAGGCCGCGGCGGCAGGATGCAGTGGTGGATCGGCTTCTTATTCTCAAAACAGGACTCCTGTTCACTTGAATACGACGGTCTTGTTGCCGTGGACAAACACCCGCTCCTGCAACACCAGCTGCAGCGCGCGGGTCAGCACCTGCTTTTCCACGTCGCGGCCGGCATCCGCCATGGCGGCGGCGGAGTAGGCGTGGTCCACGTGAATGATGTCCTGCTCGATGATCGGCCCTTCGTCCAGGTCGTCGGTGACGAAGTGCGCCGTGGCGCCGATGATTTTCACCCCGCGCTCGAAGGCCTGCTGGTAGGGCTTGGCGCCGATAAAGGCCGGCAGGAAAGAGTGGTGGATATTGATGATGCGGCCGCGGTAGCGGGCCACGAATTCCGGGGTCAGCACGCGCATGTACTTGGCCAGCACCAGGTAATCCGGCTGGTAGCCGTCCACCAGTACCGCGACCTGGTCCTCGTGCTGCGCCCGCTCCAGGCCCTCCGCCGGCAGGCAATGGAAGGGGATATCGAATTTCTCCACCAGGGCGCCCAGGTCCGGGTGGTTGCCGATCACCGCGGCGATCTCCACATCCAGCGCGCCGGCGTAGCATTTCATCAGGATGTCGCCCAGGCAGTGGGGTTCCCGGGTGACCATCAGTACCAGGCGCTTGCGCCCGCTGGCCACCAGGCGGCGCTCGGCGCCCTCCGGCAGGGCCATGTCCAGGTCCTCCAGCAGGGTCGCCTCGTTGAAGTTGCCCTCCAGCGCGGTGCGCATGAAGAAGCGCCCCTGCGCCCGGTCCACGAACTCGTCGTTCTTGGTGATGTTCAGCTGGTGCTTGTAACAGATGTTGGTGATCTTCGCGATCAGGCCCTTGGCATCCGGGCAGTCTGTCAGCAGTATCTTCTTTTCCATGGTCGAAATTCAGGCCAAATATCCAGAGCCCAGACTATACACTATGCCGCACCCTCGATTCACACACCCATCCATTTCACCCGGGGAACACATGGACAAGAACCTCTACGCCGAACATATCGCCACCCTGCGCAGACGCTACGACGAGATACTGGAAGCCTGCGGGTACGACACCCTGAACGTGTTCAGCGGCGCCCCCAAGATGCAGTTCCTGGACGACAACCCCTACCCCTTCAAGGCCAACCCCCAGTTCAAGGCCCTGGTGCCGGTCACCGACAACCCGCACAGCTGGGTGATCTACCGCCGCGGGCAGAAGCCGCTGCTGCTCTTCTACCGCCCGGTGGACTTCTGGCACTATGTGCCGCCGGCCCCGGACACCTTCTGGAGCGAGCACTACGATATAGAGCTGCTCGCCAAGCCCGCCGATGCGAAGCCGTTCCTCTCCGCCCATGAAAAGGCGGCCTTCCTCGGCGAAACCTCAAGCCTTGAACGACAGGGCCTGGACGACTGGCCCATCGGCACCCCCAACCCGGAGCCGCTGCTGGCGCGCTTGCACTGGGCGCGCGCCTACAAGACCCCCTACGAACTGGCCTGCCTGCGCGAGGCCAACCGTATCGCGGTGAAGGCCCACAGGGCCGCGGAGGCCGCCTTCCGCAGCGGCGCCAGCGAGTTCGAGATTAACCAGGCCTACCTGCAGGCCGCCGGCCAGGGCGAGAACCGCATGCCCTACGGCAATATCGTCGCCCTCAACCAGCACGCGGCGATACTGCATTACACCCACCTGTCCAGCGAACGCCTGCCGGAAGCCGGGCTGAGAAGTTTCCTGATCGACGCGGGCGCCGACTGCAACGGCTACTGCGCCGACATCACCCGCACCTACGCCTATCGCGACGGCGAGTTCGCCGACCTGGTGGTGGCGATGGACGAGAAGGAACGGGAGCTGGTCGCCGGCCTGAAGCCCGGCCTGCCCTACCCGGACTTACACCGCGAGTGCCACCGCAAGGTGGGCGAGCTGCTGAACCGCTTCGGCGTGATCCGGACGTCCGCCGAGAACGCTGTGGAATCCGGCCTCACCGGCACCTTTATGCCCCACGGCCTGGGCCACTTCCTCGGCCTGCAGGTCCACGACGTCGGCGGCCACCAGACGGCCCCCGAGGGCGGCACCACCCCGCCGCCGGCGGAGTCCCCGTTCCTGCGCACCACGCGCACCATCGAGGCAAACCAGGTGTTCACCATAGAACCGGGGCTCTACTTTATCGACAGCCTGCTGACGGAACTGAGGGAATCGGAGCTGGCGGGGGAAGTGCACTGGGGCAAGGTGGAGGCGCTGCGACCCTTCGGCGGCGTGCGCATCGAGGACAATGTCATCGTGCACGGGGACCGCGTCGAGAATATGACGCGGGACTGTTGCGCGGAGTAACAAGCCTTCCCTTCTGTAGGAGCGGCCGGTGGCCGCGATCGGACTTCGAGGTTGTCCCTACGCCGATCGCGGCCACCGGCCGCTCCTACAGCGTTCTCTCGTCATTCCGGCGCAGGCCGGAATCCAGGTGGCGCAGAACTGGATACCGGCCTGCGCCGGTATGACGACCGATTGCTTTTTTAGAAAATTAAGCGAGTTCCGCCCGCACCGTGCGCGCCGCCTCCACCATATGCAGCAGTGACGAGCCCACCTCGGCCCAACTGCGGGTTTTCAGGCCGCAGTCCGGGTTCACCCACAGTTTCTCCAGCGGAATCACCTCGGCAATTTTCCTCAACCGCGCCACCAGCTCCTCCCGCTCCGGCACATTGGGCGAGTGGATATCGTAGATACCCGGGCCGATTTCGTTCGGGTAGCCGCCGTTTTTGCCCACCCTCTCCTCCTGGGCAAAGGCGCGCAGCAACTGCAGGTCCGAGCGGGCGGATTCAATCGTAATCACGTCGGCATCCAGAGCGACAATCGCGTCCATGATCGCGTTGAAGTTGCTGTAGCACATATGGGTATGTATCTGGGTCTCCGGCTGCACCCGGCTGCAGGTGTAGCGGAAGCAGCCCACGGCCCAGTCGAAGTAGGCCCTGTGCTCCGACTCGCGCAACGGCACCCCCTCACGCAGGGCAGGCTCGTCGATCTGGATGATGCCGATACCGGCCGCCTCCAGGTCCAGCACCTCCTGGCGCAGGGCCTCGGCGATCTGCAGGCAGCTCTCGCTGCGCGGGATATCCTCGCGCGGGAAGGACCAGTTGAGGATGGTCACCGGCCCGGTGAGCATGCCCTTGACCGGCTTTTGCGTCAGGTTCTGCGCGTAGCGGCTCCACTCCACGGTCATCGCCTTTGGCCGGGAGATATCGCCGAATATAATCGGCGGCTTCACGCAGCGGGAGCCGTAGCTCTGCACCCAGCCATTGCCGGTATGCACGAAGCCGTCCAGCTGCTCGCCGAAATACTCCACCATGTCGTTGCGCTCCGCCTCGCCGTGCACCAGCACGTCCAGGCCGAGAATTTCCTGGCGGCGGATGGCCTCGGCGATTTCCGCGCGCAAATGCTCCCGGTAATCCTGCTCGCTGATTTCGCCGCTGCGGAACTGCCTGCGCACCTTGCGCAGCAGGTCCGTCTGCGGGAAGGAACCGATGGTGGTGGTGGGCAGCGGCGGCAGCTGCCAGCGGCTTCGCTGCAGGGACGCGCGCTCGGCATAGGGCTGCGGGCGCCAGGTGTCCTGCAGTTCCTCGAGGGCCGAAGTCGCGGCCCTCGCCGCGACGGGCGGGGCGACATCCACGGCGGTGGCCTGCTGCAGCAGGGCTTGCAGCTGTTTCAGTTCATCCAGTTTCTGGCGGGCGTAGGCGAGTTTCCGCCGCTGTTCCGCGGGCAGGCCCGTCTCGGTTTCCAGGTCCACCGGGCAGTGCAGCAGGGAGCAACTGCCGGAGAGCCACAGGCGCTCGCCCAGGCGATCGGCCAGCGGCTTCAACTCGCGCTGCCACTTTTCCAGGTCACCGCGCCAGATATTGCGTCCGTTCAGTACGCCGGCGGACAGCACCTGGTTTTCCCCCAAGGCCTCCACCGCCGCCGGCAGCTCCTCCGGCGCGCGCACGCAGTCGAGATGCACCCCGGCCACCGGCAGGCCGAAGGCCAGCGGCAGGTTTTCCCGCAATGGGGAGAAATAAGTGGCCAGCAGCAGCTTCAGCTGCGCCGCTGCGGCGTCCAGCTGCGCATAGGCCGGCGCAAAGGCATCGCGCCATTCCGTCGGCAGGTCCAGGCCGAGAATCGGCTCGTCGATCTGCACCCATTCGACGCCGGCCCCGGCCAGCTGCTGCAGCAGTTTCCCGTAGCAGGGCAGCAGCTTCGGCAGCAGCGCCAGTGCATCGCCCTCAGCGCGGCCGAGCCATAGATAAGTGAGCGGGCCGATTACCACCGGCTTCACTTTGTGACCCAGGGCCTGGGCCTCGCGCACCTCTTCCAGCAGCCAGTCGCTGTCCAGCGCAAATTGCTGGTCGGCGGTCAGTTCGGGTACCAGGTAGTGGTAGTTGGTATCGAACCACTTGGTCATGGCACTGGCCGCCACCGGCTCCCCGGAGGGCGCGCGGCCGCGGGCCAGGCGGAAATACTGGTCCAGCCGGTTGTCCGCGGCACCCTCGGCGAAGCGCTCCGGTATGACACCGAACATCAGGGTGTGATTGAGCACCTGGTCGTACCAGGCGAAGTCGCCCACGGTCACCAGTTGCAGGCCGGCCTCTTCTTGTGCCTGCCAGTTGCCCCGGCGTATCTCCGCGCCCGCGGCCAGCAGTTCGCCCCGCGGGATTTCCCCGCGCCAATAGGCCTCCTGGACCTTTTTCAGTTCGCGGTGTGCCCCGATGCGCGGGTAGCCGAGGATATGTGTCTGTGCCATTTGTAGTTCCCTGTTTGCCTCAATATTCACGCTGTAGGAGCGGCCGGTGGCCGCGATCGATGTTCGGGGTCAACCCACAGCCCGATCGCTGCCATGGGCCGCTCCTACAAGGGAGCGCCCTCCCCTGCAAGCGGGAGAAGGGAGCTAATTCGGGGTTGATTCTGCGGGCTCGCTGTTATTCAATCAATTTCATATTTTTTGCCCACAACATGAATATTTCTAAAGATGATTGAACTGCGGCATTTAAGGGCGCTTACGGTATTGCGGGAAACCGGCAGCATGGTGCGCGCCGCTGAGCGGCTGCACCTGACCCAGTCGGCCCTCTCCCACCTGTTCCGCGAACTGGAGGAGCGCCACGGACAGTCGCTGTTCGTGCGCAAATCACGCCCGCTGCGCTTTACCAGCGCGGGGCTGCGCCTGCTGCAACTGGCGGACGAGGTGCTGCCGCGGGTGGCGCTGGCGCAAAGAGACCTGGCGCGGCTGGCGTCCGGCCAGGCGGGGCGGCTGAATATCGCCATCGAGTGCCACAGCTGCTATCAGTGGCTGATGCCGACCCTGGACAAGTATCGGGACGATTGGCCGGAGGTGGAGCTGGACCTGTCCAGCGGCTTCCACTTCGCGCCCCTGCCGGCGCTGGTGCGCGGCGACCTGGACCTGGTGGTCACCTCAAACCCGGATCCGGAACTGAAGGGCATTCACTACCAGCCGCTCTTCGGCTTCGAAATGGTGCTGGCGATCAGCCGCAAACACGCCCTGGCCCAGTCACCCAACAGGCGCTGGGTTGCCCCCGAGGATCTGGCGGAGGAGATACAGATCACCTACCCGGTGGAGCGGGAACGGCTGGATATCTTCCAGCATTTCCTCGACCCGGCCGGCGTGGAACCCGCGGATGTGCGCACAGCGGAACTGACGGTGATGATGGTGCAACTGACTGCCAGCGGCCGCGGCGTCTGCGCCCTGCCCAACTGGGCACTGCACGAGTATTTGCAAAAGGGATTTGTCTCGCAGCTGCGCCTGGGTGAAAAAGGTTTGTGGAGCACGCTCTACGCGGCAGTGCGGGAGGAGATGCTGGAGCGGGCGTTCGTGGAGGATTTTCTGCAGACGGCGCGGGATACCTGTTTTGCCAATCTGAACGGCATACGGGCAGCGTGAGCAAATTCGCGTAGGAGCGGCGGGGCGGCCATCCGCCGTTGGCCGCGATCGGACTTTACAGAAAACCCCAACATCGATCGCGGCCAACGGCCGCTCCTACAGGGTTTGAATCCATTTTCAGGGCTCGGACCAGCGCCGCAGCAGATTGTGGTAAACGCCGGTCTGCGCCACTATCGCCTCGTGCTCTCCCAGTTCCCCGCGCAATCGGTTGATCGACATATCCAGGTCGAACAGCAGGGTGCGCTGGCCGTCGTCGCGCACCAGGCTCTGTATCCAGAAGAAGGAACTGATACGGGCGCCGCGGGTCACCGGCGTCACCCGGTGCAGGCTGGTGGACGGATAGAGCACCAGGGAGCCCGCCGGCAGTTTCACCTTGTGGGCGCCGTAGGTGTCGTCGATCAGCAGCTCGCCGCCGTCGTACTCGTCCGGCTCGGACAAAAACAGGGTGCAGGACAGGTCCGTGCGGATCTGCCCCCCAGTGGGCAGACGGCGTATCGCGTTGTCCACGTGGTTATTGAAATGCTCCCCGCCCTCGTAGCGGTTGAACAGCGGCGGAAAGACCCGCTGCGGCAGCGCCGCGGACATAAACAGCCCGCTGCGCGGCAGCGCACGCAGAATCGTATCGCCGCACTGGCGTGCGGCCTTCGAGTCTTCCGGCAACTGGCGGTTATTTTTCGCCTGCGCCGACTGGTGGCCTGCCGTTACCTTGCCGTCCACCCACTCCGCCTGCAGCAGGGCCGCGCGCATGTCGGCGACCTGTTGCTTGTTGAGGATTTCGGGAATTTCCAACAGCACCTTTATCTGCCCTTAATAATTGAAGTTGAGGCTCAGCAATGCCGTGCGGCCCAGGCCCGGAATAAAGTGGCCGCCGCCGACGTAGTCAATATATTCCTCATCGGTGAGGTTCTGCACATTGAACTGCGCGGCGATGTTGTTGCTGAACGCGTAGACCGCCGAGGCCTCGTATACCCAGTAATCGGGTGCAACGATCAGGTTGTTGATATTGTTGTAGCGGTCGCCGACAAACTGGGCCCCCAGGCCGAGCTGCAGTTTATCCGTCACCGTGTAGTTGCCCCAGAGATTGAAGGAGTGCTCGGGCGAGTTGGGCAACGCCTGGCCCACTTCCGCCGGGTCCTTGCTCTTCAGCACTTCGGTGTCCAGATAGACGTAACCGGCATTCAGGCTCAGGCGGTCGCCGATGGTGCCGGACGCGCCCAACTCGACCCCCTGCACGCGCTGCTCGCCGTCCAGTACCAGCAGGTCGTTGGGATCATCCGGGTCCTGGGTGCGCGCATTGACCTTGTCGGTGCGGAACAGGGCCGCGGAGGTCAGCAGCCTGCCCTCGAACAGCTCCCACTTGGTGCCCAGTTCGATGCTGCGGTTTTCCTCCGGATCCAGGTCGGCGATACCCGGCTGGCGGCTGCTGGTGGAGATGGACAGCGCCTCGGCGGTGGGGTTAAAGGAGGTACCGTAGCCCAGGTAGAAGCTGCCCTCGGAGACCGGCTTGAACACCACACCCGCGCGGTAGCTCAGCATGGTATCGGTGCGCTCCATCAGCACGCCGCCATCGGGAATATATTCCAGCTTGAATCGGTCCCAGCGCAGACCGCCGTTGACCTGCCACTGCTCGTTGATCTGCACCGAGTCGGAGAGGTAGGCCGCGAAGGTGGTGGAGTCCGCAGTGCTGGCGGTGCCGGTGCGCTGGTAGTTTTCCAGGTAGGGATCATTGGGGTTCGGGTTGAACAGATCCGTCGACGGGGAGTCCTCGCCGGTCAGCGCCTGGGTGTAGCGCTTCTCGGCCTCCAGGGAAACCTCGGTGCCGAGCAGCAGCTTGTGCTCAACGGCACCGGAATTCAGCGTCATCACCAGGTCGGTCATATTGCTGATGATGCTGTCTTCGTCGTCGCGATACTTCTCGTCGCTGCGGCGGATCGCGGCCACGCCCTCCTCGCGCACAAAGCGCGGCGCGGTGATCATGGAATCGCGGTAGGTGCGCCCCCAGCGGGTGGTGTTGCGCAGATCCATATTCTCGGTCAGCTTCTGGGCGACGCGCACGGTGCCCAGGGTGGTTTCGATTTTCTCGAAATCCCGCGCCTTGAGGCCGTACCAGTTGTCGAAGTCCACCGGCGGCGCGGCGTTGAGGTATTCCTCCAGGCCTTCGCGGGAATCGCGCACCCAGGGGATGCCGTAGTCCGGCACATTGTCCTGCTCCATATGGAAGAGGCTCAGGGTCACATGTGTATCGGTTTCCAGACCGAAGGCGATGGACGGCGCCACGCCCCAGCGGGAGTTGTTCACCTCATTGCGCCCCGCCACGTCCTGGTCGTGCACCATCAGGTTGACCCGCGCGGCGGCGTTGTCGATACCGTCCAGGGTCCTGTTCACGTCCAGGGTCGCGCGGCTGTAGCTGTCGCTGCCGGCGATGATATTGGAGCGGGTGCTGTCGGTGAGGCCCGGCGCCTTGCTCACCAGGTTCACGGAACCGCCGGTGGAGCCGCGGCCCGAATAATCGGAGGACGGGCCCTTGACCACTTCCACCTGCTCCAGGTTGAACGGGTCGCGGGTGTAGCCGCCGAAGTCGCGTACATTGTCCACGAAGATGTCGGTGCGCGCGCTGTAGCCGCGGATCGCGAACTGGTCGCCGGCGGGCGCGCCGCCTTCACCGGCCTGCATGCTGATGCCGGAGACATTGCGCAGCACGTCGCGCAGGGTGGTGGCTGCGCGCTGCTGGATCACCTCTTCGGAGATCACGTTGATGGTCTGGGCGGTATCCAGCAGCGGGCGCGGGAACTTGACCGAGTTGGCGCTCGTCTCTTCCCGCCGGTCGACCACCTCCACCAGTTCCGGCGCGCGGCCGCCCTGGTCGGCGGTGGCTGCCTCCTGCGCCTGGACGCCGACTGCCAGGCTGCTGGCCATGGCAGCGGCCAGCGGGATGGTGATTTTTTTTGCCAGCGGTTTCACCTTGAAGGCGCCCGCTGATTCGGGTAACGCGAGCTTGTCCGTAGCACTCGGCAGTTTGGTCATCTTGATGTAGCCCCAACGAGAGTATTAGAAATGAATCGGTCAGGTTACTGGCAAACAGCAATGCCAATGAGATAAATTATCATTTACTTGCGTAAAGAAGTGCAAGTGGGGCGTGCGATTCAACGAAATAAATTCAGAGAAAACGGGAGATTTCGAACAATAAACGACCAAATGGATAAAATTTGCGCGGCCAGGCCGAAGCGGCCGCGCAATTTCCGGTCAATCAGGCGGGATCGCCAGCAGGTTGCCGCTGCGCGCGGGTCCTTCTGCTTCTGGCGAGGAAGGCGCGGAAACGGCGCAGGGACAGGGCGAGCCCGGTCCACACCATCAGCGCCGCGGCCAGGGACGCCAGGCCGGCGACCGTCTGCCCGGCGATACCGAGCGCCTCGCCGGTATGCAGGAAGCGGATCCAGGAGCGCCACTGGTGACCGGTGGACTCGTCGGAAAACGCCTTACGCCCTATCACCTCGCCGCTATTCGCATCCAGGGTCAGGCTGCCCCGCTTCTGCGGCTGGCCGCCGTTGCCCCTGTCGATGTGGATTTCCACCGACTCGGCGTCGCCGCGCGGCAGGTCGATCGTCAGCGACTGCCAGCCGTCAGCCTGCGCCGCTGCATTGTGCAGCAACTGCTCCAGTGGCAGGCCACTATAAGCTGTGCCGGCTTCTGCCGCCGGGGGCGGACCACGGCGGCGGCGCTGCGGCGGTTCCTCCCCGGCCAGCTTGTAAACGAGATCGTTGGCCCAGGAGTAGTTGAAGACGGCGGCGGTGGGCACTATCACCAGCAGGGGCAGCGCCGCCCAGAAACCGAACACATGGTGCCAGTTGAAATCCCGCGCCTTGCCGGATTTCGCATTGGGGTGGAACCAGACGCGTATCCGGAAAGTGCTCCAGCGGTAGATGGCCGGCAGCCACAGGTAGAGGCCACTGAGGACCAGGAACAGGAAAGCCAGGTTGCAGGCGCCGGTGATCGCTCGCGCGGCACCCCGGTTTTCATCCCCGGCATTGAACCATCGGTGCCAGTGCACCACCGCGTCGAAGAAGTCGTGCAACCCTTCGCCACGCGGTTCGTAGAGCTCCCCGGTGTAGGGATTGACAGCGCGGCTCTCGCTGCGCCCCTGGCGCAGCTGCACCGGCGCAGCGGCGTCGGCGTAGACGGTGGCGGAATCCGGGCGGAAGCCCGCCCCATCGGAAACCGCACGCACCAGGTCATCCAGCGGCAGGCGCTGCTGCCCCTCCGCCGGCTGCCAGTTATAGCTGTTGGCGTCGCTCCAGGCGAGAATCTGCCGCTCGTAGGTGAGGAGTACACCGGTCACCGACATCATCAGTATCACCAGGCCGGCGATTACGCCGCAAATCAGGTGAATCCAAAAAACCCCTTTGCGCAGCACGAAAGCACCCCACGACCAATAGCTGTTATCAGCCGCAAATGATAATTGTTATCCACTTGACGGACAATGCTCTACCGCCTCCTCGGGGCCGGGGGAGACTGTAAAGAATTCCTAAGCCCGCCGCGCCTCAGCGCCACCGGGCGCGCGATGCGGTTAAGATAAGACGCAAAATGAATGAGGAAATGGTGCTGGTGGGGCTGCATATTGCTGCGGCGCGGTGGCATCACTTTGTGCGGAAGGACAATACGCTTACGAGGATGCTGCCGCAGCGGTAGTTTCGTTCGAGCATTGATCGCGGCCATCCGCCCATGGCCGCGAACGATCTTTCCGCGGGCGCTGGACTCCGGCAATACGACGAAACAAGGTCCGCCCCCACACAACAACTGCAATGCGCTAGCGCTTCGGCTTGCGCGCCTTGGGTTTGCCTTTCGGCTTGTCGCCGGCCTCTCCCAATTTGGAAATCTGCATCTCCCTGCCCGACACCCGCACCTTCTTCAGGTGCTGGAACACCTCCTTCGGCATCCCCTCCGGCAGATCTACCGTCGTGTAATCCTGGTAGATCTCGATGCGGCCGATATAGGAACTCTCCAGGTCCACCTCGTTGGCGATGGCGCCGACAATATTGCCTGGGCGCACATTGTGCTCATGGCCCACCTCGATGCGGAAGCGTTCCATGCCCTCGTCCGGCGGCGGCATCTTCTTGTCCTTGCCGTAACCTTCCTTTTTCCGACCGCGGCCGCGGCCCTCGAAACCGTCGCCACGCTCATGGCCGCCGTCGCGCTCGCGCCTTTCCCGGCGGGGCTTCTGTTCCACTTCCCTGACCAGCAGCGGCTGGTCGCCCTGGGCCATCGCGGCCAGGGCGGCGGCCACGTCCAGCGGATCGGATTCGCTTTGCGCCAGGTATTCCTCCACCAGTTGGCGGTAAGGCGCCAGGTCGGTCTGGCCCTCCAGGGTGCCGGTAATCCGTTCGCGGAAGCGCTGCATGCGCGCGCTGTTCACCGCGGCGGCGCTGGGCAGCTCCAGCTGCTCGATCGGCTTCTTGGTGGCCTTCTCGATAACGCGCAGCATGCGCCGCTCGCGGGGCGCGACAAACAGGATCGCATCCCCCTCTCGCCCGGCGCGGCCGGTGCGGCCGATGCGGTGGATGTAGGCCTCGGTGTCGTACGGAATGTCGTAGTTGATCACGTGGCTGATGCGCTTTACGTCCAGGCCGCGTGCGGCCACGTCGGTGGCCACGACGATATCCAGCGCGCCCTTTTTCAGCTTGTCGATCACCGCCTCGCGCAGGTTCTGGGCCATGTCGCCGTTCAGCGCCGCGCTGGCAAAGCCGCGCGCGGCCAGCTTGTCGGCCAGCTCCACGGTGCTGTTCTTGGTGCGTACGAAGATGATGGTCGCATCCACCGGCTCCGCTTCAAGAATGCGGGTCAGCGCGTCCAGCTTGTGCAGGCCGCCCACGGGCCAGTAGCGCTGGCGGATGGTCTCGGCAGTCTCGGTCTTTACGCGGATCTTCACCTCCACCGGCTCGCGCAGGTGCTCGCGGGCGATGCGCGCGATTTCCTTCGGCATGGTGGCGGAGAAGAGCGCGATCTGGCGCTCCTCCGGAATCTGCTCCAGTACCCACTGCACATCGTCGATAAAGCCCATGCGCAGCATTTCGTCGGCCTCGTCCAACACCAGGGTCTTCAGGTTGGACAGGTCCAGGGAGCCCCGGCGCATATGGTCCATGACCCGCCCCGGGGTGCCCACCACCAGCTGCACGCCGCGCTTCAGCTGCTGCATCTGTCCGCGGTAGTCGGCACCGCCGTAGATGGGCGCCACGTGGAAACCCTTGAGCCCGGCGGCATAGGACTGGCAGGCCTCCGCCACCTGGATCGCCAGTTCGCGGGTCGGCGCCAGCACCAGCGCCTGGGGGCGCTTGTCTTTCAGGTCCAGCTGCGACAGCAGCGGCAGCGCAAAGGCCGCGGTCTTTCCGGTGCCGGTCTGCGCCTGGCCCAGCACGTCGCGGCCATCCAATAAAGAAGGAATAGTTTGCGCCTGAATCGGCGACGGTGTCTCATAGCCCAGCTTTTCGATGGCGCTGAGAATCTCGGTCGGCAGGCCCAGCTGGTCAAAGCCGACTGGCTTGGGGGTATCGGTCATTTCGGGTATCACTTGAAGCTACAAAGGCGCCCCAGTTGCCAGGGGCCGAGTGCGGCGGGGATAAAAGGCCGCGCAGTCTAACAGGTTCAGCTGGGGCTGGCAGTATATTTTTTGAGCGCCACTTTTGCCCCGGCGGCGCTAGTCAATATAGGCGAGATTTTGGGGGTATTCCGTGCAGATGTCGCTGGATGCCGGCCTGCGCCGGCATGACGAGGAAGGGAGTGGGGGGATAAGCATCGGCCTCCGGGGATTCGGCAAACCATCGTCATCCCGGCGCAGGCCGGGAGCCAGGCACCGCGGGGCTACGGCAGAGCGAAAGGCAACTAATTTGCGGATAGCTCCCGGGTTCCACAGAGCTTGAGGTCCAGCCTGGGCTCCTGAACCTGATTCAACCATTGGCAGACCGCGGCTTCCCGGCCATATTGCCGCACCAACTGCTCGAAGTGGCGGCGGCTGCGACGATCCTTGAGGCCACGCAGTAAATGCCTCTGCAATAACTGCTCGTGCCGTTGCCCTGTCGCGAAACCCGCACGCACTATCGCCAAGTGTACCGCCAGCGTATAAGGTCCCAGCTTGTCCGCTTGGCGCAGCAGTGCGTCCAGTTCTCCATCGAGCTGCTTCAAATTCAGCTTCACGTTGATCATTTCTGCGCGGTTGTTGGGCCACAGCGGGCGCAGGGCGGCTGCCTGCCGATACAGTTCCAGCGCGGCGCGGTAGTCTGCCGCAGCGGAGCCATCGGCAGTGGTATCGCCGGTGGTATAGGCGCGCCACGCCAGCAGGTGGGCTTTCAGGGTCAGCTGGTGGGGGTTGTCCCGGTGTAACCGATTGGCACGGTCTATGGCGAGAAGCGCGCTTTCGATGGCCGCTAAGGACGTCACCCTGCCGGCCTCCTGCCAGCGTTTCAGGTCGTTTTCCACCCGAATCACCTGCAGGTGCGCAAGCCCCATGGAGCCGGCGTGGACAGACAATCCCGCGAGCAGGACCAGCAATGCGGAGGTCACCGCCAGGCGGCTGGGCGTTGTCCCACGATACCAGGCGCGGTACCAGGGTATGCGGCGGGAGCGGCGCCGGCGGTGTTCAGGCGCTGTGTCTGCGCACATGGTTGGCGATCACAAAATGGCTGGCGGCGATCCGTGCCGGGTTCTGGCGTACCAGCTCCCAGGACTTCGATTCACCAACGATGGCTTCCGCCGCGCGGCGGCCCTTTTCCAGCACCGGCGGGCGGCGGACTTCGTGGTGGGCGTCGGTGGCGAGCGCCGTTACCAGATCCCGTTCCAACAATTCGCGCGCGCGCTGTTTCGGCCCCTCACCAAAATCCCCGGCCACCGCGCCAGCGGTTAGCTGGAACAGGCAACCCAGGCGCGCCAGGGGCAGCACTTTCCTGAAATCGCGCAGCACATCCTTGTTGCGCTCCGGGTGGGCGATCATGGGGCGGATTTTCTGCTTCTGCAGCCAGCGGATCAGCTGCTCGACGCCGGGGGGAACATGGCTGTGGGGCAGTTCCAGCAACAATACCTTGTCGCCCTCCCAGTTGCCGAGGAAAGGCACCTGCTGCGTAGCCACCATACCGAGAATTTCTTCCGACAAGCGGATCTCTGCGGCTATTCCCAGTTGCAGCGGAATCCCCTCTTTCATCAGAACCGCTTTGAACGCGGTAAAAACCTCGGTGATGCTGTCGAGGGAATTCGCGTAGCGCCCCGGGTGGATATGCGGCGTCGCCACACAGTGGGTGATTCCGTCGGCCACCGCCATCCGCGCGAGGCGCAGGGCCTGGTCCAGATCGCGGGCACCGTCATCGATGCCCGGCAGCAGGTGACAGTGCAGGTCGATCATGCGACTTCGAGATCTTTCTCGTCCATCCTCTTCTTCTCAGAGGTCTTTTGGGAAGTGGAATGCGACCCGGGGGTATTTTCGCGATAGGCATAGTCGCCGGAATAGCCGTAGTAGTCGCCGTAGTAGCTGGTCTTGGATGTGGTGTCCACCTGGTTCAGCACCACGCCATCCAGCCTGGCACCGACTTGCAGCAGGCGGCCGATTCCGTTGTTGATCATCTTCTGGCGCGTGCTGTCAGCCTTGACCACGTACAGCATGGAATCGGCGACGCGGGACACGATGAGCGCGTCGCTGACCACCTGCGCCGGTGCCGTGTCGATAATCACCCGGTCGTACGTATCGGTGAGCAGCTGCAACACCTTGGCAAAACGGGGCGATGACAACAGCTCCTGCGGGTTCGGCGGCACAGCGCCGGCGGGTATCACATCCAGACCGCTTTTTTCATCGTGGTAAACACACTCGTTCAACTGACTGCTGCCGGCGATCAGGTTGGATAGCCCCGGGTGGTAAACCGGCAGGCCGAATTCCCTGCCCACGGACGGGCGGCGCATATCGGCGTCGATCAACAGTACCTTTTCCATCTGCGCTAGCGCAAAACCGAGGTTTTCCGCCACGGTGGTCTTTCCCTCGCCGGGAACCGAAGAGGTGACGGAAATTACCTTGGCCGGCTTCTCCAGGTGGGACAGCACCAGGCTGGTGCGCAGTGTGCGCACCGCCTCGGCAAAGCTGTGGTGATCGCCGTCGAAGAAGGTGCCCAGGCTCAAGCGCTCCTCCTTGCCGTGCTTCACCCAGGGCAGCAAGCCGATCATGCACTGACCGAGTTTGTTCTCGATATCTTCCGGATTGCGAATGCCGTCGTTCAGTGCTTCCACCAGGAAGGCCAGCATCACACCGAACATGGCGCTGGTCAGCAGCGCCAGCAGGATGATTAACCCTTTTTTGGGCTTGGCGGCTGCGCGTGGTGCCGTGGCTGGGTCGGTCAGGCGTGCATTGGCAGCTTCAAAGTCTGAGGTCTCGCTGGTTTCCTTGAACCGGGTCAGAAAGGCGTTATACAGCTGGCGGTTCACATCGACTTCGCGCTTCAGCTCGTTGTAGCGGCTCTCCTTGCGGGAAATTCGCTGGTACTCGCCCTTGGCGTGGGCCAGCTCACGCTCCAGAGCGCGCTCGTTGGCCTTCGCCGTTTCGTAGTCATTCTCGATACCGGCGATCAGCTGGCGCACCTCGCTACGCAGATTTTCCCGCACTGAGGCCAGCTCATCCCGCGCGGCGATCATTTTCGGGTGTTTGGGGCCGTAGCGGCGCGCCAGCTCGGAAACCTTCCGTGATGCATCCACTTCCGCCTTTTTCACATCCTGAATCACTTGGTGGTTCAGCACTTCCGGCAGGCTCGCCAGGGCATTCGGGTCGGCACCGCGCGTCTGCACCAGCTGGTGGATGCTCTCCGCCTGCTTCATTTCCTTGCGGGTCTGCATCAGTTGGGTGGTAATTTCGTTCAGCCCCTGCGCCGCCAGGCCCTGCACGCCCTCGACATCCACTAGGCCTTCGGACTCCTGGAAGGCCTGCAATTTCGCTTCGGAAACCTCCAGTTTAGTGCGCAGGCCATCGAGGCGCCCATTCAGCCAGGAGGTAGCCTGCTGGGTCATTTCCAGCTTGGCCTCCAGGTGGCTCTCGATAAATACCTCGGCAACGGCGTTGGCAACCTTGGCTGCCAACTGTGGAGATTCCGACTCGAAGGTGATATTCACCAGCTGGGTATTGCGTACCGGGGAGATGGTTAGCCTCCGGGCAAAGGCATCAGTAACCTGCTGCAGTTTCAACTCGCGGGCCTCCTCCTCAGTGAGGGGCTCTGGCGCTGGCAGAAACGGCAACCAGTCCCGCAGGCTGAATCCAGACTCCCGCTGGTCCGGATCGAACTCCGCATGACTGGTCAGCGCCAGCCGCTCCACCACGCGCTCGGCGATCTTGCGGGATTTCAGGATCTCGAATTGGGTCAGGAAGTATTCCTTGTGACTGGAATCCAACCCATAGACTTCCTCGATGGAAAGCGCCTTGGCCTGCGCCGCCTCGATCATCAGCGTGGCAGTGGCCTGGTAGCGAGGAGTCATGGAGAAGACCACCATCGCGGTCAGCATCGCCACCGCGACAGACAGCGCGGCGATCCGCCATTTGAACCTATCCACCACGCGACAGTACTGGCGCAGGTCTATGACCTCCTCCTGAAGTAAACGCTCCTGATTCACAGAGTTGATTTGCGCATTCATTATTGGCCTCAGAAAAAGCTCTGTTCCACAGTGACCACATCACCGGGGCGCAGCAGGGTGTTCAGATTCACCTTCTCCGGTGTCTGGTTGAGATCATCGCCTCGTACCACAAAGATTTTGGATTGGGAGGCTCGCTCGGTGAAGCCTTCGGCCAGCGCCGCGGCCTTACTGACGGTCAGGCCCGGCTGAAACGGATAACCACCAGGTTTTTCCACCTCGCCGTGAATAAAGAAGGGGCGATACTCCAGAATCGACACATGAACGTTTGGATTCACCAGGTAGTCGCCCTTTAAGCCTTTGACAATACGCGCCTCCAGCTGCGCCACCGTCAGGCCGGTAACCTTGAGTTCGCCCAGAAAGGGATAATTCACCATACCGCTGTCGCTCAACTGGGTTTCGATGGTGAGATCGGCTTCGCCGTAGACACTGATCAGTATCTTGTCCCCGGAACCGAGGCGGTAGTCGTTCTCGGGCGAAGCCAGGGCCGCCGGAGCCAACAGTACTACAGCCAGACAGATCGCCAGGAAAGCAGGAAAGGCCCAGCGTCCAGTGCCCCGACCTCCTGTCTTTGTATATCCCATAAAAGTTTCCATTTCTTATTCTCTGGCCGAATGGCGTCATGTCACGAGTCCACGCCTGTGGGAACCCGCTTAGCAGGCGATTGAGACGGCAGGGTTAGCTCCACAGCGATATATCGCGTGGGGCCTAAATTGAATTCCATTCGCCAACACCTTTCCCTACAGAGTGGCCTGGATACCGATAAAGGTCAGGTTCCTATCGTAATCGAAGACGTCAATACTGGAATCCCTATCGGAGAGCTCCATCCCCAAACTCAAAGCCAACCAGCGACGCATCTGATATTTGACACTCAGGCTGGAAATGTCCAAATCGTCGTCGCGATTCGAACCCTCGTACTCGAGATCCGAATAGCTGATCGATGCCTCGGTACTGAGGCGTTCCAACCAGGAGTGGGTCCAGGACAGGGTGTAGCGCTGTGAATCGATAAAGTTACCGACACCATTGGTTTCCTCACTTCCCCGTTCAGTCAACAGATCGAAGGCACTGTAGGTCCGGGGCAACCAGCGGATACCCACCTCCCACCGAGGTCCGGTGGAGTCTCTACGAGCGGCGCTGTCAAATTTCTTCTGACGGGAACCAACCTTGATGGTACCGCTGGTCTTGGCGGTGCCCTCCCAGGTAATACCCAGCAGCAGGTCGGTTTCGGTACTGTTCAGCGTTTCAACGCCGACGTCGGTATAGTCATAGTCGATTTTGCGGCGCGTAACTTCCGCGAGCAACTCGGTTTTACCACCGGTGTTAAAGAAGAACTCCAAGGACGCATAATCAGCCCCGCGATCGCGATACCGGGTACGGTCGCCGCCGTCGTAGTCACGCCCCCCCGTACCCAGGGTCAGGTCAATACGCCCCTTGGCGGCCTCAGCGCCAAAGCTGTAGATACCGTGGATATCATCTTCCTGATAGGTTTCCGGTTCATCCAGGGAACTGCCGCTCCCCTGCGAGAAGCCCGAGCCGCGCGCCTCGTGGCCATCCTCGTAGCTACCGGCCAGGGTGACTCGATTGCGGGCATTCAACTCCCAATTGGCATCGCCGCCCAGGGCATGATCCAGATAGTTGTCCTGTTCACTATCGAAATACTCACCCTTGGACAGGGAGTAAGTCAGGTTATAAGTGGAAATGCCGTTGTCCGCGGACAACTCGAAGTTGGGGTTGACGACTGCGACGACACTGTCGTGCTTCCCTGAATCAGAATAGATAACGTTATCGTCGTTCATCAGGCCCAGCCTCAATGAAGGCGTAAACAAGATACCGCCACCCAGTTTCACCGACGCTGCCTCGGTTTGAGCCAGTGCTGAACCTGCCGTAATGAACATGATCAAGCCCGTGGTTGCTGAAAGTCTTACATTTGTCATCGATGCAATCCCCAAAAAAATTAATAACTCCGTTTAGAGCGCCCTCAACTGGCTTCAACGAGATAACCAGCCAATTCCAAAACCAACCCGGCCCTGGAACCCGCCGTGGTAATCCTAAGGGTATAGCCGCCTTTAAGGGGCATTTCACCCCTTAAGGAAGACTAATACGCACTTTTCCCCACAAAGCCCTTAAACACCGTCATCAGCACAATCCGCAGATCCAGCCAAATGGACCAATGGCGAATATAGTGCAGGTCGTGCTCGACTCTCTTGCTCATTTTCTCTACGGTATCCGTCTCGCCACGCCATCCGTTGACTTGTGCCCAGCCGGTAATGCCCGGCTTGACCTTGTGTCGCAACATATAGCCATCCACCAAGCTGCGGTACTCTTCATTGTGCGCCACCGCATGAGGCCGCGGCCCCACAATCGACATGCTGCCCTGCAACACATTGATAAACTGTGGAAGCTCATCCAAGGAAGTTCTGCGAAGGATCCGACCGATAGGTGTGACGCGAGTGTCATTGCGTCTGGCCTGAATCACTTTGCCGCCATTGTCCTGCGTAGTCATGGATCGGAACTTCCATACCTCTATTGGACGTCCGTCCAACCCATAGCGGAGCTGCTTGAAGAGCACCGGCCCCCGCGACGTCAACATGATGAGCAGTGCGATCAACAGCATCAGCGGAAACACCAGGACCAGGATCAACGACGACAACAGTAGATCCTCCAGGCGCTTCAACCAACTGTTCAGCCCCTCGATAGGCGTGTCGTAAACACTCAACAGACTGGAATTTCCAACCTGGTGCCAGCGTGCATGCAATAGATTGTTTACAAAAAGGTCTGTTAGTAGATGCACGGTTGCTGTGGTATCTGCAAAAGCCTGCAATATCTCGAGAATGCGCCGCTCCTCACGCATCGGCAAGGCGATATAGACCAGGTCCAGATCACCGGTCCTGGCCTTCTCTATTGCATCATCCACATCCCCCAGCAGATTGGCTGGTCCCAAGTCCAGCAATGACAACTCGCAGCCATCACAATCCGGCACACGATAAAACCCCTTCACGCGAATCCCCAGCTGCGGCTCCGCGGCGAAATTTCGGGCTAACTGGACGCCGGCCGTGGTCACGCCGACGACTGCGGCAGAGCGAGTGTTGCGATCACGGGAACGAATGTAGAAGAGCAACCGCCGGAATGCATATCGCCAGCCACCAAGTAGTAACAAGCTCGCCAGAAACCAGCTACCAACCACCAGACGAGAATAGGTATGTCCCGTCTTGCTGAAATAGCCCAGCAACATCAGCAGTGCGCAGACCATAGCCCAAGAAAATGCGGTGTAGCCAAACAGCTGAAGGTAGGTGTCCGCACGCCAGGAACGGTACAGATCTACTGACTCCGCCATAAAGGCAAAACCAATAGCGGCCAGTAATCCAGCCAGCATCCAGTCATTGGTGAACGACTGATTGAAAAAAAAGCAGCAGAGGAAAATCGCACACAGAATCAGTACACCGTCCAGAAGGCGGTAAAGCGCTGATAGCCCACTTTCATAGTTTCGAACCCATCCCTGTCCCACGGCAACCCCCGAGATTCCCTAACGTCAACAATCCATTATCGACTACGCAGTACTAGTAGCTACCGTCACAAAATGACGTAAAATCCCCTATACTGCAGCTCCTTAAGGGCTCAATCCAAGATAGAACTTTTGGACTTCCTCAATAATGCCACAGGAGTGGCACCTTTCAATAAATATTTTCCAATCCAATTACAGAATCATTGAAGTTGACGCCAAAAGCTCTCACTTTAAAGAAAAATAGCCAACCCCCGACCGCACCAGCGTACCAACACGCCAACCCGATGCGACGCCGAGAGAATTCGCCAGCACATCGATCATCGAAGCGGTTCTACCCGGCAACCACCAACCCTGCCAAAACTCGATGCTTACACCCAGCAATAACAAAAAAATCATACCAAAAAGTTGCCAGCGCCGCGGAAAACCAGCCTGCCAAAAAACGCTCATCGCAAAAAAGACGCCAAAATGCAACATCAAATCAAAATGAGAAATCACCTGAGGCACAGGCTGGGACTTTAGTCCCGAATAAAGCGCAATCGACAACAACAACAGGAACATCCCACGGAAAATAATTTGTAACACGCAAGACCACCTCAGCGAATAGTCCCATGGGGCTATTTCAATGCTCAATGCATAAACCCGTGCCAGATACAATAATTCGCGACACGAAATTCTACAGGTTGACTCAGTTCGAACCTGTCCACCTTCACATAAGAGTGACGCAAGTCAAGATCATCCCCCCAAACGCACCTTATTGAAAGACCCGCCCCAGCGAACTCCAACTTTGAAAGCTCTGCAAACTTCAGGCAGTGTATCAATCAGGCCTCACCTTAGCGTGGAATGTCACTCTAATTTTCTCTTTGACAAGCAACCAGGCAAACTCACTATTCGTGACTAAATAGCGCTTCCACATCCGCCCTGGCTCCTGAATAACCCGATACAGCCACTCCAGTCCGGCATTTTGCATCCAGACCGGCGCGCGTTTTACTTCACCGGCGACCACATCAAAAGTACCACCGACACCCATGACGAAATTAACGCCGAGCTGATCGCGCCATCTATTTATAAAATTCTCTTTCTTCGGTGATGTAACTGCGACGAACAACAACTTGGCGCCGGATTCACGGATCTTCTCTACTACCGCGGCCTCATCACCCCAAAAATAACCGTGGTGATAGCCTGCGATCTGCAGCCCCGGATACAACCTGGTCACTACCCGGACCACCTCTTCAACCACCTCATCTTTGGCACCCAACAAAAATGCGGAAAAACCGTTTTCAGCACTCATTGACAACAACCGGTGAAACAAGTCAATGCCGGCTACTCTTTCCGGCACATAGTGGCCGCAAAAACGCGCCCCAAAAACCACACCCATACCATCAATATTTATGACATCAGAGGACTTAACCGACTGAGCGAGCAGGGGATCTTTACGCATGCTGACCAATTTTGCCACATTAACAACGACATGCTGCAAGAACGCTCCCGTCGCAATACTTTTCTCTATATACTCCACAGTGTCGTTAATAGTGGCACTATCCATCGGCGCACCCAGAAATTCAATTCTCTTCATGGCTTTTTGAAACGTAGTTGATATAGGTTGCGAAGGAGTAATACACCCAAGCCTGGGTCCATCGCATATAATTTATCCGATTAGTAATCCATCGAGTCTTCTGGTACACAAATCGCTTTCTGCTCGGCATATAGAGAGTATCAATGGAACGTTGGATCACCTTCTCCGCCAGGCGCAGCCCTTCTTCCGTACCGCCCACTTTTAGCAGAGTCAACACCGCTTGGGACACCGAGTGCATGTCCAATGGATATCGACTCTCACTGTAGTATTTAGCTGTACCATCATCCTCAAAAAACGTGTGGGTGTAATAGGCAAACCCCCGATCAATGGCGTCGTCAAATTCACTCACTACAAGAGAACGACGAATGAGATCCAGCGCCTCCAGATTATAACCGGTATGGAAACCATCGATAAAATGGTGGTGATTGCGAGCGCCATATACCCAGGAGCCGTCCTCTCGCTGCTCCGCTACGGACTGCCTGGCCACTTTGAGCGCGAGTTCTCGATGTTTGTCGCTGTCGGTATCAGCCCCTGCAACAGCCACCCAGGCCGCCGACCAAAGGCTAGCGTTATGTACAAAAGCTGTTTCACCGGGAACATAAGCGAAAAAGCTACGCCCTTCCGATTCGGTGTAGAGAGTCTTTACAACAAAGTAAGCCGCATCGAGAGAAGCTACGCGATACTTTTCAATGTCGACAATATTCGCCAGCGCGTACAGAGCCTGCGCCACGTACACAGTAGTAATCGCATTCGGTTTACCCTTTTGAACGAAGAACGCACGAGAATTCCAGTCAAAATGATAGCCCCAACAGCTATGTCCCCATTCTGTTTTGTCACACTGCTGTGTCAATAGCCAATCTGCAAGCCCTATGGCCTGGTGCAAGAAATATGGATCTTTGGTTCGATTGTAATCCTCCAACAACCCCAATATAAACAGACCAATACCCTTAGGATTGCGACCTTTGGGCACACCCAACATCCCGCGAAAGTCCACCGGAGAACGCTTGAAGAACTGTATCCAGGCTATACCAGCAGCGCTCCTCTTTAAACTGGGAAATAGCTTAAATAGTTTGCTATTAAGCCCATCGAAAGGATCTCTGCCAGAAAAACCCGATTTTCTTGATAGGTTTAGTATGGCGCTCGTGATCCCTTGGATCTCATTCAATTCCCAATCTTCCATAAATACCTGATATCCTTTCCAGCCTCCGAAATCCCTAAAAGATTCTTGAATATTCCCTACCCGGTTTCACCATCAAAACCAAAAACATATTTTCAAGAACAGGATAATCTGACGTCTGACCCTGGGCATTGGACGATGGAAAAAGATGTGCCAAGACATGCGACCAAGTCATAATTGACAACCATATTAAAGTGCTAACACCAACTGCACTCTTTTGCCAAAAGAACTTAAATCCAATTTTACAACAAATGCACTACTAAACATTTTCATTCAGAACACACCTCAAATATCGTGGGGATTATTATGCGTCGCAAATGATTTTTCGAATTTAATCCCGGACCAAACTTTTAGATATAAATCAGCCATTTTTTCAAAAGAAAACTGCTTTGACTTTTCATAGGAGCAGGAAGCCATTAATGCCATTTTTTCTGGGTGGGAAATCAGGTTAGCTATAGTCTCAAATAAAGAACGTGGATCTCTTAATTTAACAAATACCACTTCATTTTCCTCATCTAAAATTTCTGGAATAGCACCGACTCTTGTAGAGACAATAACCAATCCATTTGCTATCCCCTCCAGGATTCCATAAGGCAGCCCCTCAGAATACGAAGGAAGCACCATCATGTGCGCGCGTTCAAGTACTTGTTGCTTGTGATATCCTTTAACTTCACCAAGAAACTCTATTCTGTCTTCCATGCCCAGATTAATCGCATATTCTTTAAGATTTTCAAATTCTGGACCGCTCCCGGCAACAGTCAAAGTAAATGTAAAACCGTTTAGCTTTAACAGTCTGCATGCTTCTATAAACTCAAAAACACCTTTTTCCTTATTCAGTCTACCTAAATACAGCAGGCGGATCACACCGCAATATTCTCTATCTTTTTTTGACATGGGCAACTCAACATAATTTCTCACTACACGCGCATAAATTCCGAATCTCGAAATTAGGCTGTTCTTCTGTCTAATAGTCAATACGAGGATGATCTCGCATCGACCAGCAACGAAAGAAAATAACTTAGAGAAAAATGAATATTTCAACAGGGAAATATCTTCCGGATTTCCCCCGTGATATTGAAAAACAATCTTCCTTCTAAACACGATGGAAATAATGGCGTAAGAGGAGTCCCTCAAAAATGAATAATTATTCATAGTGGAATTAATATGTACAACGCAAAATCGGTTTGCTTTTAAACTAAAATTAAGCAAGCTAAATATAAATTTCACGACACGGAAAATTTTATTACAATAACTTCCAACACTTATCGCTGTATTAAACAACTCTATTTTTAGATCGGTGTCATATTCTTTTAACTTTTCCAGATTTTTTAGGTGCGTAACTTGACCACCTACCAGTGTCGGATCTGCGGGGCCTGTGATAAGAATTTTAGTTGCCATCTTTATCTCATGTGTTTGTTGGCAATCCTATCTAGATCACCAGCGTTGCTGCTTTTTAACCAAGGCCAAATAACCAACCACACCAATTGATTTCAGTAGAGACTTAGAATGAACCCATTCTCCGTTGTAAGAAATCATCTCTCCACCAGACCCGCGTTTAAATGTGAATACAGAATCCAGAGATGTTTTTCCAGGGCCTATACGGCCAAAATCAAATTTCTTCACTCCTTCATTTTTAAGATAATTGAAAATATCAAACATTAATTTATAGGAGGCACTGCAGGTTCGTGCACGGTTAGAATTTGCCGCATAAACATCATATGCACGATCCTTGTGAACCCATACAATCCGGCCAGCCACTATTCCTTTAGAATCATTAATAACAAATAATTTCATTGATGAATCAGAAAGTAGCTCACACAACTCTGGTATGCTTGGAGTATGTCCAATTCCCTTTCTTTCCTTCATTTCGGAAAACATAGAAAAGAACAAACTGCAATCTCTTTCAGAAGGCTGAGAAATAATTCTCGCATCGGCCAAACCTTTGTTTATCGCTTTTCTAATACTACGCTTCCAGAGCCTGCTTATTTTTGTCTCCTCAATATCCACATCAATAGTCATTGGACATCTACGCCCCCACAGAGGTCTCAAATAACCAGCTCTCCGAACTTCGACTTCAAATTCCGGCGATGACTTAACTGCGGAATTGATTTCCGTGTAATCGAATCTTGAAGCAATTCCTTCAAGAAATGGCATGATTGACTGATAGGCTAATGGCTCTCGAAACAATGGACCTCCATCAACCAGAATAACTCGCCCTATCAATGGGATTTTAAGAACCTCTCCGGCTAATATAGCTTTGAAGTCTTGTTCTCCAGAGGCGAAAAACTCGTAAATTTTTCCAATCTTTATCCTAGATTTTATCCATGCAGGAGACTGATTAAATTGTACATAATCAAAATTATCTACTGCAGAAAAAAAGTCATCCTTATCAATACGTACTATTGACATTTTATTTACCAACAGAGAATCAGAATAAATATTTACTTTGAAATAGTCACATATCGTTTTCCGAACACACTAACAAATGTCAACTTTTCAAGAAACCGGAAGCCGACATTTTCCTGAGACCTAATGGCAGGTATATTTTCACGCAAAATAAGCACCAGAGCTTCTTTCTTTCCTAAATCAAATAAATGCTTACAGCGATAGTAGTTCATATAAGTGTGAATACCTGAACCTCGTTCCGATGAATGGCACATAGCATCCAGTAACAGTCCCTGACTTTCTTCTAGTTTTTTAAAACCGCCCCCACCAGGGGATTCAAATTTCTCACTACTTACCCAGCAGTAATACACAATTCTATTATCACGCATTACTGCAAAACACCTATATCCGTTCTGATTAAGCCTACACTTAAATATATCAATCTTCTTACTCGAAAAATTAAACTTGGAATTAATAAGCTCGCCTATATTATTTATCTCCGCCACTCTATATTTATCATCCAATTTTGGGGAATTTCCGTTGACGCCAGAATTCTTCACGTACAGAAGATAAGTTTCTTTATTCAAACCAATAATTCTGAGAACTTTTTTTATACCCCTAATAACCGAGTATATCAGGCCAAACTGTTTTATTTTAGCGATCATATTCCTTTAATCGACACGGTCACTTTCCCGCAGCGGCCTAGCGTCGCCTCTTACTTTCAATAGTTGAGCAGGATGACCTGCAATCACTGAGTTTTCGGAAATGACTTCGTCACTACCGAGCCTGCACCGACGACCACACCATCTCCAACACAACGCCGGCCAAGATTATACTACCCGTACCAAGCCAAACGTTCATCATCCCCCAGATTTACTCTCCCCCCCATGTGCCTGTATAAAATTACCCATAAATGGATTCCGACCAACTTCCAAACGCTCTGCTAACTTTATAGCAACCAAAAAACAATTATTATATTTCCACTATAACTAATTTTATTTTTGCAAATAAACCTCTGGGTTTTTGATCCCGGAGATCCTGGAATGTAAAATCTTGTAATATCAACATAAACTAATTCGTCACATCAAATTTTTTCCTAAAATATTTTTTGATTGAAAAACATAGTTATCATTATTTGAAGCTTTAAATTTGTTTCCGAAAAATAATGCCAGTAAAATTGTTGACTGATGAAAAACAACTCCATTTGTTAGCGCAACGAAGATAAAGTAGAAAATAATAAATAATTTATATTCTCCAGATACTCTTCTAAAAATACAGACGTACATTATTAACGACAACAGAAGTCCGAATAATCCATAGTTAACGAATAACCCAAGCAAGTCTGAATGTGTAGCAAATATCAACTCACCTCTCAGAGCCGGACTCCCTCGCCCAAACAGGTAGTCAACTAATGTGAATCTCTCTGCAATATAATCAATGTAGTAGGAAAATATTTCATCCCTACCACTAGAAGCAGTGTAGAAATCCATACTTTCTTTACCACGAAAAATAATTCGCTTAACAAAAAAATCAAAATAACCGCTAGCATACAGCTCTGCAGTGGTGACTACTGACATCAGTACCAAAAAAAATCTAGCCAACCTACTGCGGACATTTAACACCAAATACACCATTGCAATTATTAGTATCGGAATGAAATTAGACCGAACATTCAAATAATAGAGCATATATATAAAGGCAAACAAATATTGCAACGGAGCTCCAATATATGCTAGAGATGTCTTTGCGATTACCTGGCTGATAGAATGCATTGGGTTGTTATCAAAAGTAGAAATATCCATGCTGTTGGAAAAAATTGTATATGCGAACCCTATTAATACGATATAAACTGCAAATTTACGGAATAAATCCAAACTGAACTTTATGTTGAATTTTGTATAGGGAACACACAGCAAGAAAAGGGCAACCAGTATAATTTTTATGTTATATAAGAACTGATCGAGAATTGCTCCATCACTTCTGTACAGCGTCCACATGGAAATTGCAAAAAATAAAAACAACCATTTTGCCTCTTTCACTTTATTATTTACTAACACTGCAGCACAAAATACCGAGACTAAAAAAATATAAGCCATCTGTATCAACACAGGTTTTTCATTAACGAAAATCAAATCGACTATTAACCTAAAGAAAATTATGACGGCAAACAAATTGGAAATTTTAATCATAATTAAACCAAAAAATGTATTGCCATGCACCAATTGCCTTTGCGATATTTTCAAAAAATAATCCGTTATCGTTGATTGAATATCTAGGCAATTGCATTGGATGGCTTTCTCGTGTTATGAGGCCAGGTTTCGTTGTAAATGCAATACAATATCCACAGCTCGAAGCCATTTCTAATACTCTGTCGTCAAAGTTTCCGTTGGGGTATGCAAATGCATCAACATTTTCACCTGTTATTTCCTCCAAAATAATCTTAGAGCCAGCCAATTCCTCAAATAATTCTCGATCATTGCATTTATCTAACAGCGGATGCGTTTTCGAATGAGATCCAATAGTCACGTAATCACTAGCGCGAAAATTTAAAAGTTCAGACCAAGACATTGCATCTCTTCCGGTTTTTGTTGTCTTGGGTAATTTAGAAATGTAACTTAATCGCCTCTTGTTACTAACCTCTTTTAGCTGATTTATCGTGTTAGAAGCTTTAAAGCCCTCGAAGCGTTTTACCTGTTCCCACCAAAATTCTCCTTTCTCGACAGGTTCTGTTGGCACAAAAAGGCATATTGGAAGCTCCATTTTATCAATGATAAATCCAAGTTTTAAGTTATCACGCCAAGCATCATCAAATGTTATCAGCGCGCAATTTTTTCCTAAATTTTTTCTACCTGTGAGATAACCTTTCAAATCCCTTATTGAAATAAAATTGAAACCTAGAAACATTAAAAATTTTGTTACGGCAATAAATATGTAAACCGATGGGTTATGAAAATAAATAGAAAGAACACATCTCCTTTTAATCCTAAATATTCTCAACGAAAAGATCCAATAAGTTATAGCGAGCAGTCCAATAAATTCAGCTGCAACTGTTCTGGTTAATCTCCCCAAATAAAATTTCAAATTCCCGAACAACTTTTTTAATATCATACTTTGAAATATCCACATTCTGATAGCTCGCGTTTCTGTAGTTACCTTTTAAAAATTCAAAGAATACATCGACTTCCAAGCTATCCTGAGAATAACTAAATATAGGTCTAGAAGACAATTTGCAATCGACAATCTTGCTTGGTGATTGATTTGAAGAAACATTCTCCTGAAAAACCACAAAATCTGCTTTGCTCATCTCATATATAACATCATCTCTAGCTATTAGATGTGATACGGAAATTTTATCACCTAGTTCGGCGATATAACGATTCAAAATACTCATTATGTTTTCGTCGAGAGTATTTGTAAAAATCTTGAAATGAAAATCAGTTTCAATTTTCAACAAAAGATTAAGGAAAATTATGGGATTTCGAGTTAATTTATGGAAGCTACCCGCGTATACAAAGGTTCTTCGGATGTTATTCCTAACTGGAGATATCCTCACGGAATCAAAATTAAAACCCTGTGGAATTACTTTCGCGTTCTTACTATATCTACTAAGAGAATTGGCTCCTAAAATCGTAGGACTCACTAAAAACCTCGACTCACTAGCAATGAATTTTTCCATTGCTTTGTGTACAAGAGAATCCGGTATCGCTGGGCAATCCACTAATGTATCTCCGAATTCACAAATTCTGCGTGCTGCCCCTGGGAGATTTCTGTTGAATTTTGATGCAACAATAGTGGCCAAATGTGTTACGTACGGATGAGAGACGCTGATCACCACATCGTAACTCCCCTGCAATGAGGTAAGCGTTTTAAACAAGGGAAAAAAGAAAGCTGCCGATTTTCCATCTGGAAGAATGTAGTAACCAAGCCACTTTGCCTTTTGTTTTACCTTATTCAGTATAGTATTCTTTTTTTTTGCATTTAAACTCTTTCCGCTTTCTTCTATCTTCTTTTTAAAATTAACTCTGCGAATACAAACGCCTTCTATTTCTTGATTATTTTCATAACAGGGGACTATTAATTCAACTTTATGATTATTTCCAGCCAACCCTTTTGCCAGTTCTGAAACCCTGAATGACCTGGGTTTATTCTCCGGCGGAAAATAATATGAAATAATTAGTATATTCATTTTACTGAATACTCAACTTCGTTACAAAAATGTTTTTGTTTTAATTTTGAATAAACGCAAACATGTTTAATTGGTCTCTTAATACCATAGCCCGGTGAGTAATTTGATTTTCTTTCCATTAATTTCCGGCATTTAATATTGATTCTAATCTGGTCATTTTCAATCCCATGTAGCATAAGATTACTATCGAAAATTTCTATCATATCTATATTTAAGTAACTGACGATTTCTGACCTCGATGAGTCATTAACAATTACTCTATTCCTAAGGAAACTAAATTTTCTAATTATTTTAACATTCGATTTTTCACAAAATAGATTTAATATCAGTTCATTTTCATTTACGACAATATTCTCAATGGTAAGAAATTTATCCAACCTGAACACGGGCATTGACGTTAAGTCAAAGTCAGAATCTTTTGGCACAACTACATTGTGCGAAGAACACGAGCGAAAGCTATCACGATCATTTTTTGATCTAGTATAGGTGAAGGTTCCAGGATCGGTCACTTGATACCGTTTACCCACCGAAAGGACATATGCACCAACATCTTGATGATTATGCCCTCCCTTGCCACCTGATCCGCTAGGAAAACAGTATGTAACAAAGTGGTAATTTTCATTCTTTACCACAATAACCTTTGACACCATGAAATATGTAAATTCCAGGCCAAAATTCCATAAACCTTTTAATACTGAATTTGTATGAAAATCAATTATTTTTTTATTTAAGAATTTATTTGAAATTTCGTACCAGTTTTCTGAAAATATTTCCAAGTACAAATTGTCTAAATATCTTGTATCGGATTCCTCTTCTTTAAAGTCGTAGAACAGCCGGCCGCTATCATTATCGCCAAGTTGTGGAACTATTTTTTCTGAATTTCTCAACGTGAAGATGTAATAAAACTGAGACTTAAGTATTTGTTTATAGCAGTCGCTAAATTCTATACTGTTTTCTTTTCCCATCAATAACGGATATGCAAACAATTCAATCCCTAGTTTATGATAAAAAGAGGATGCTTCGAAATTTGTGCCATCGGCATATGTTTGTTTCCTTATACAATATTCCAGTCCATTCTTTGCGAATTTCGTTATCTTTGAAGAATCCGGCCACTCTGGCATCAAGCAAGCAACAATGAATAGACCACAGTAATTTGCAGTTGTATGGTTCCATACAAATCCGTCAGATTTCTTTTCAAGTTGTGACATAACGAATCTACACGATTTCTTTAACTCCACGGAAATTTTATTTTCCAAAAATTCACTTTTTATTTCCGAATTTAACAATCTGTATGAGACCGCCAAGTTCGACATTCGAATAGCAACATCCATGGCGCAGAGCCAGTTTACTCCATATAGGAATCTTGAATTTCTAATCCAAGACATCACTACGCCTGAGTATAGGCTGGGGTCATTTCTTTCGTTCGCGCTGATGGCGAGAGGGATAAGAAACGGTAGGCGACCTATTTCCCATGCATTTTTAATATCAACCCCCCTGAAGAAATATTCCGATGCTTTTATCTTGTAAAACGCCTCCTCCTTGAACTTGAATTCAGACATGTAGTCAAAATTCCAAGATATCTCATTTAGTTCAATGGCTTGTCCCAGTAAATTGCATTTTATAAACCAGCCATTCGACTTAAATAGACTTTTAAAAAAAACATAATTTATATGTCCGTTTATTCTGGACGGGTTATATTTACGGGCTCGCAGAGATAAGAAAGATAGTGGACGCAGATGGAATCTCATTTTATCAAAAATCTTATGAAATAAATTTTTCATAAAGTGATTCCGTTTTTTTATAGTATGTAAACAAAGCGCCAACGATAATTGAGTTTGTAACGGAACCTATGCCTGCTCCGGAAATTCCATAATTTGTTATAAAAAATAACGATGCTAGAATGCTGAAAGGTAGAGAAATAATATAAATCTTGTAGATGATCTCTGTTTTTCCCAGTGAGGTTAATACCACTCTGTCAATAGCAAAAAAAGATCTTATCGACCATGCGGCCAGCAAAAGTACGAATACTTCACTAAAGCTGGTAAATTTTTCCTGGTATAAAATTTTCACCAACTCAGGAACAATGAAATACATTCCCAAGCTAGAAATACCGACCAAGGAAATATTGATTAAATGATACTTGTTAGCAACTTCCTGCCATTTCACACCGGAATTAATCCTGGATGACAATACTGGTGCAGACTTTTGTTGCACTGTCGAAATCATTACGTCAAGGACTGCAATAAATGCCAAGACCAATGCAAAGCTGCCGACTTCTTCGTCGTTTAAAAATATTCCAACGATAAAGAAATCCAAGTACAAGTTTACTTTTCTTATTACTTGATAAAGAAACAGATACCTGGATATTCTCCACGCGGGCCTCAAAGTCTCTATTTGATTTTCTATTTCTTTTGAAAATTCAAAAGCATACCCCACCTCTCTATAAAGAATTATCAATAATATAAACACACCGAGTAGATTTGCTATTGCATAACCCACTACCCCCATGTAGTAGCTGAAAACTACCAGTAGTGAAACAGAAACAATCTTTGCGATAGCTTGTAACTTTGAAATATCAAAAAACTTGTTGTGTGCTTGAAGAATTGAAACCTGCATTAAATTAACAGACATAGGAAAAATTGTTATAAAAAACAAAAAGCTGGTAATTTCCAGTTGAAAACCACTTATGATAAACTCAATAAAAATTAGCAATAGAACAACAATTAAAGTAAAAACCAAAATAGCATTTAACATGCTAAAATAAAGCTTCTTCACATAGTAAAAGTCAGCATTTCCACTAGCCAATTTTAAAAAAGCAGCATTAAAACTTAGCGTGCAAAGTACATTAGCTGTAGTTACGACCGCGATAAGGATTCGAATTTTTCCGAAGTCTTCACCACTTAAAATTTTTGCCACGACAAAGGTCGATATCATGGCTAACGCGGCAACGAAATAATTGGAAGCAAGAAAAACAAAGAGTTGATTATTAAGTATTTTTTTTATTCCAATCACAGACACGGATTCATACTCTTTTTGTTACAACGATTCCGCGTGTATCAACAACTACTTTGGCAGCTAATTGCGCAATGTCAACCAACTTGAACTCCTGGTGGTCCACTAATACAACAACCACGTTAGCCTTTTCCAACGCACCATCCAGGGAATCTAGTTGAACGTTTCTACTGGAAAGACTTTTCGGCAACTGCTTTATATTGGGCTCCACGGCAATAAGATGGCCTATATCTTTTCCTGCCAGCTCCTCAACGATCCTAAGGGCGGGGCTTCCTCGCATGTCATCAATATCTGCTTTAAATGTGAGCCCCAAACAGGCTATTACAGGGTGTTTGAATTCGTATGCAATTTTTATGACTTGCTTTATTACATGACTGGGCTTGCTATCATTAGTAACGCGAGCCTGGGCGATCAGCTTTGCTTCTTCCGGGCAACTGCTCACAATAAACCAGGGATCTACCGCTATACAGTGCCCACCAACACCGGGGCCGGGGGTTAGGATATTCACTCTCGGGTGACGGTTGGCGAGATTTATCAACTCCCAGACATTGATTTTGAGCTTATCGCAAATTATGGATAGTTCATTTGCAAACGCAATATTAACATCTCGGAAAGAATTTTCCGTAAGTTTTGACATCTCAGCGGTTCGTGCGTTGGTAACAACACATTCACCTTTCACAAACGTTTGATAGAGTTCTACTGCCTTCTTGCTACAGGATTTGGTCATACCACCGATAACACGATCGTTCGCCACCAACTCCTGCAGTACATAACCAGGCAATACCCGCTCAGGGCAGTGAGCTACTTTAATGTCTGCGGCATCACCTCTATTTTGTGGAAAGGACAAATCCTGACGTTCCTCAGCCAACCACGCGGCTATCTTCTCTGTGGTACCAACTGGTGAAGTGGATTCAAGGATCACGAGATTGCCTTTTTTGAGAACCGGCGCAATCGCATTTACTGCGGCCTTAATGTAGGAAAGATCCGGATCCTTTGATTCACCCTCCGGAGTTTCCTTAAAAGGTGTCGGCACGGCGATTATAAAAGCATCAGCAGGCTCTGGGGTAAGCGTTGCGCGCAACTTTCCGGTTGTCACCACGCTGCGGACCACAATATCCAGATCCGGCTCAACGATGTGGATATCACCGGCATTGATGATATCTACCGCTTTCTGGCTTACGTCCACACCAACCACATTGATGCCGCGAGAGGCAATAACTGCAGCGGTGGGCAGGCCGATATATCCCAAGCCGATTACGGAAATTTTCTTGAAGATGTCGGTCTTATTCATATTTTGCAATTTCGTTGATGATTCTCTTGCAGGCTTTGCCATCCCCATAGGGGTTATGGGCTATGCTCATCGCTTCATAAATATCGATGTTATCCAATAGGTCCGCCACAACCTTGACAATCCTGTTCGTGTTCGTCCCCACCAGTTTGACGGTTCCGGCCTCTAGCGCCTCCGGTCGTTCTGTGGTATCCCGCATAACCAGTACCGGCTTACCTAGGGAGGGAGCCTCTTCCTGAATGCCGCCAGAGTCCGTGAGGACAATATATGCTCTGGTCATTAGATACACAAACGGCAGGTAGTCCACCGGATCAATCAGCTTTATGTTATCCAGCTTGCCGAGATAGCGACGCACCGGCTCTTGTACATTGGGATTCAGGTGCACCGGGTAGACCACCTGTACGTCATTCCGTCCGGAAATTTCCCGAATCGCCCTGCAGATATTCTCGAAACCTTTTCCAAAACTTTCGCGGCGGTGCCCGGTAACCAGAATCATTTTCTTTCCGGCATCCAGAAATCGGAAGCTGTCTGCCAATTTTCTTCGTAACGCAGCGTCATTTTCAATCTTGTGTACAACTTCTAGAAGCGCGTCTACTACGGTATTTCCGGTAATGGTGATTCTTGTTTCCGGTGTGCCCTCGCGTATCAGGTTTTCGCGAGAGAGCGCTGTAGGAGAAAAGTGGTACTCAGCAATGGCACCGGCGATTTTCCGATTTATTTCCTCCGGCCAAGGGCTGTAAATGTCCCCGGTGCGCAGCCCTGCCTCCACATGCACTACCGGAATTTTCTTATAGTAAGCGGCCAGGCTGGCTGCTAGCGTTGTGGTGGTGTCCCCGTGTACAAAAACGCGATCTGGCCGGAAATGTTCAAGAACGTCGCGCAGGCCAAGGATAATGCGGGATGTAACATCGTACAAATCCTGTCCTACCTTCATGATGTTGATGTCGAAGTCCGGGATTATTTCGAACAAGGACAACACTTGGTCCAGCATTTCTCGATGCTGTCCGGTTACACAGAGTTTTGCATCGAAGCGAGCATCCCGCTGTAACGCTTTTACTAGCGGAGCCATTTTTATGGCTTCCGGACGAGTCCCGAATACTACAAGTACTTTCATTCTTACTATTCCAACCGACATGCCATTTAATTTAGACAATTAATGTTTTATTGGACATCCGACCGATGATAACTTCACATTGAAGTATTCTCTTTGCCGTGCATTTTGGCTCCGTTGAGGGAAGTTTCTGGTCCCAGAAAGCAATAGGAACACTAATGGCTCGCGATTTAATAAAATGAACAAAGGGTAAAGAAAGGAGACTGGCAGGGACCGACGGAGGGGACGCTTCCCCAACGGAAAAATAATCGGATATAACTGATCGAAATCCAAAGCGCCTCTGCTCGCGGCCGAACAGAAGCATTCCCCCAAACCTGGTTTCCATACCTGCCACTCGTCCTTTGTCTTTATCGATTCGCTACTCTGTTGACTGGATTCCTTGACCGGCCAGTGAGCAACTCATGTGACATGGGCATAACTTTAGCAAAGCCTTGTTGCATTTCAAGATAAAATTCGCCGGCCTCGTATTTTTTATGACACCTTCGGATTTTTGCGCCAAAGGCGTCCTTTTCTTCTCGTGTCAAACCTCCAAATCGATCCGGCGTTTTTTACGGCAAACTACGCACCACTTTGGCAATCAGACTAGGCCCACCACTGCCTGAGTGGTACAGATAACGTAGTTTGGCGCGCACCCCACCTTCTCATCAGCTTTATTTTTTTGATCTGCCACACTTTTATCAGGCAAGCGCGCCATTTAGGCGATGCCGCTGTCCGACTATTGTACTGTTACTGGTGGCCCCCTGTATGTGCTGGTTCTGGCGGGCCTGGCTGCTCCGGTATCCGATATTGGCAGCCGGCTGTATACCCACTACTTTGTTTCTAGTGTTTATCAGCGGCCTGTTTCTGGCGGGCCAAGCGCTGCAGGCGGCTTCGCCGTCACTACCACCGCCCCTGCTGGGACGAATGACCGAACGCTATGGTGAAGGAGCGCGTACGCGCCTGTTGGAGTGGCAAACGCTTCTTCAGAGGCAACGGGGCGTCAGCGAGCAGGATCGCTTGTTGCGCGTAAATCGTTTTCTCAACCGAATCCCTTTCGCGACGGATTCCGAACACTGGGGCCAAGTGGATTACTGGGCGACACCTGCGGAATTTCTAGCCTCCAACGGTGGGGACTGCGAGGACTTTGCAATCGCGAAGTTGTTCACCTTACAGGCCATGGGGGTCCCTGCGAACAAGCTGCGATTGATGTATGTGAAAGCATTGGCGTTAGATCAGCCGCATATGGTACTTCTCTACATAAAGGAAGAAGGCAGTGCACCGCTGGTACTGGACAACCTGATCAATGAGATTTTGCCGGCGCAGAATCGTACCGATCTGGAACCGGTGTACAGTTTCAACGCTGGAGGGCTTTGGTTGAACCGGCCAGCTTACCCGGATAGAAAGGTACGGGATCACAGTAACTCCTTGTTGTGGAGAGACCTGGTGGAGAGAATCCGGCACGAGGGGTTTCATTGATTCCCTCTTATTCTCCTGCAGGCCGGCTCCTGTCAGGGACTCAAGCGCCTCCGTCATTCCTGGGCATCGGCCTGCGCCGGCATGACGAATGCCTATTTTTCAGCACGTGATCGCGGCCATGGGCCGCTCCTACAGGGGGGGGGCTATTGGACTCAATCCGAAAATAGATGACCGGAAAGGGAGGTTAGTTTTGGCATTGTTTCAAGGAATGATAACCAGGGTATTAGTGGCGTTGTTTTTCGTGCTGGGCGGTAGCCTTTGGCTGTCGATTGGCACCACACGGGATTACCTGCAGCGCCAGTTGAATGCCTATACGCAGGACAGCGCCAACAGTCTGGCCCTGGCGCTGCAGCCGCATATTGCTAAGGGAGATCTACTGGCCGCGGACACCATGATTATGGCATTGGTCCAGAGCGGCTATTACTCCGGGATCGAATTGCGTGACTCCCGTGGCGACCTCCTGGCCGATCACCACTTGGACAGTGTGCAGTCGCAGGTTCCGGATGTATTCACTTCCCTTCTTCCACTGCATCCTCCCGCGGCTACCGCTGCTATCAGTTCGGGCTGGGAGCAAGTAGCCAGTGTTGCCGTGAGCGCGCATCCCGAACTGGCTTATCAACAGCTTTGGCGGCTCACACAAGGGATTTTGGGGTTGGGACTGGCAGGCATCGCACTTGCGCTGGCCCAGACGCTACACTGGTCTAGGCACAGGCAACAATGGATTTCGGCAAAGTTGCAATCACTCAATGAGGAGATAGGTACATGGCGCCGCGAGGCTCTGGAAGACGGCCAGACCGGCCTTGGCAACCGCCAGGCGTTTGGTCGGGAACTACAACGTATACTTAAAGCCGCTGGCCCCAATTCCACCAGTGGCGAGAACCACCTTCTTATGATTCATCTATCCAGCCTCGCGGAGGTGACCCGCTCACTGGGCCGCTGGGCAGCGGACGAATACCTTGAAGCGGCGATTGCGCTGCTGCGCCGCCGCTTTGGTGAACGCTTACAAGATATGGGTACGACAGAGGGGGCCACTGAAGCCGGCCTTTTTCATTTATTTCGTACTGGTGACGGCGAGCTCGCTCTCTTGGGAAATTTTGGCAAGCGCGATGCCGTATGCGCACTGGCCCAGGATCTCTGTGATGGATTTTCAGCGCAGGCAGCGGACTTGCACCCTCACGGCTTCGGATGTATCGGCATAGTACCACTCGAAGCGACGCAGACGGTGCAAGACATGTTGGCCAGTAGCGATATTGCCCTGCGCCAGGCGGAGCGCACCGGAACCAATCAGTGGTGTTACCTGCCCAATGGATCACCTTTTCCACAGATGATCGCCAGCAAACTGGAGACCAGTGAGTAGAACCACGTGTCTATTCAGATTCCGCACCAACTTTTTGCGCCAATATCAGTTGCGCTGTTTTATTTTTAACTTGAGAAATTGTCGCCAATACTATCTTCTGACCTTTCCATCTGCTGTAGGGCCAGTACAATCAGAGACATCTGTAAGGAAGTAACCATTCAAAACAACCGTACGGAGACGGAGCTGACATGAACAAGACCATTTTGGGTATCGCATTGACCGCAAGCTTGCTCAGCGGTTTTGCGAATGCGACAGTAGAAGGTTTTATCAAGGCCGGCTACTCCATGGAACACGTCATTGCCCACGGCCTGGTAGAGGGCCTGAGCATTGAGGAAACCGTTGCCCAGGCGCTTGCCGTGGCACCGGAAAAAGCCGACGCGATTATCGCAGCGGCCGTTGCCGCGAAGCCGGACAAAGCACAGGCGATTGTTGACGAAGCAGCCGCCGCGGGTGTGAACCCCGAACAAGTGGTTGCCGCTGCTATTGCCGGCGGTGCCGATCCCAGCAGCATCTCCACGCCAACTGCCGCCGGTTCCGCACTGGCATCCGCGGCATTGTCCCGCGCACTGGCACCCGCGGCATTGCCCGGCGCAATTCCCCCCCTACCTCCCTTTCCCCCTATCCCGCCGTTTCTCTGCGATATCGTACCCATAGATTGCGGCCCCTCTCCTAACTAAGGGTATGCGCGTCGAAAAAAGGCCCCTGCGGGCCTTTTTTGTATCCGGGGATCTTGCGTAAGGCGCGTATTGCCATTTAATGGACAAGATTTGTCGCGCAATGATAAAGAACATTCAAGACTTCGACTGACAACCCGGCTACCGACCATGCCCGAACCCGGCTATCGTATCGAGCGCCTTGAGCGCGGACTCTTCTACGCACTGCTCGCGCTGCTGTTCTGGCTGCCAATTCCCCTCGGCTCCAACCGCGCCTGGGCCTGGGCGCTGCTCGAAGTCTGGTCTTTTGCCCTGGTAGGTGGCTGGCTGGTCGTCAACGCTTACTCACCACGATTGCATAGGCTGCGCCCCTACCTGCCGCTGTTGTTGCTGTTCGGACTCTTCCAGCTGTGGGTGGCTGTTCAGCAATTGCCGCTGCCGATCGGCTGGCTGCAGGCGATTGCCCCGGACACGGCGGCGCACTTTCTCGCCGCCAACCCTGGGGTACCCAGCGGTACCCTGTCTCTCGATCCCAACCGAACCCATATCGGGCTGCTGAAAGGCCTGGGCTACTGGAGCCTGCTGTTTCTGGTGCTGGCGCTGGTGAACTCCCGCCAGCGACTGAAGACGCTGGCGCTGGTGGCGGTACTGACCGGTACCTTCCAGGCGTTTTACGGCGTGCTGCTGGCATTGTCCGGCTCCGAGACCACCTGGGTACTGGGCTTCCCCAACAGCCACATCGCCACTGGCGGCTTCCGCTACAAAAACCATTTCGGCAACTTCCTGGTGCTGTGCCTGTGCTTGGGAATCGGACTGCTGATCGCCAGCCTTTCCGGCGGCAGCGGCGGCACGCTGAAGGAGAAGCTCAAGCAGGTGCTGTCAATGTTGCTGAATGGCAAGGCGGTGTTACGGCTGTGCCTGGCGATGATGGTGATCGGCCTGGTGATGTCCCACTCCCGCATGGCCAATACCGCCTTCTTCGCCAGCCTGTCCATTACCGGCCTGCTGGGTCTGCTGCTGATCCGCAGGAAGAGCCGTAGCCTGACAGTGCTGCTGGCGAGCCTGCTGGTGATTGATTTGATGATCGTGGGCAGCTGGTTCGGTTTAGACCGGCTCAAAGACAAGTTGGAGAATACTAGTCTTGCCCATGAGACCCGGGATGAGGTAAACCGGTACGGCATGTCGCTGATAGAGCAGCATCCGCTGGCAGGTACCGGCGGCGGCAGTTTCTATACGTCTTTCCCAAGCGTGAAAGGGCCTGATATCGAGGCAATCTACGACCAGGCCCACAACGACTACCTGCAGTTCGCGATCGAATTCGGCCTGCCGGCCACGCTGATGTTGGGTGTGGCGGTATTGTGGAGCCTGGCCCAGGCCTTCCGCGCCCTGCGCAGCCGCCACGACGGACTGATGCAGGGCATGGCCTTTGCCGCGGTAATGGCGATTCTCGCCGAGCTGATCATGCTGACTACCGACTTCCACCTGCAGGCGCCGGCAACGGCGATCTATTTTATGTTGTGTCTGGCGGTGGCCTGGCAGGCCAGGTTTGTGAAGGCGTAGCCCGGATGAAGGCGCGCAGCGACGCAATCCGGGGATCTGTGCTAGCCACACCAACTCCCGGATTACGCTGCGCTCCATCCGGGCTACGCACTACGGCAATTTAGCGCCGGTTTTAGAATTCAGGCCTGGGCGGTCTGGGGCGCCGGTGCCACTGCCACCTGCGTGGACAGTTTCAGGTTCTGCGCCAGCCTGTCGCAGCTCGCCTCCACCGTCGGCCCGATGCGCTTGTAGAAACAGCCGTCCAACTGGGTGCGCTCGTAGAGATAGGTCCGAAAGCGGCGGAATAGCGCACTGTCCACTGCGGTCGGCTCGCTCCAGAAGCCCGCCAGATCTCCCTGGTGGGTCAGGCCGGGTATGTCGTACAGCGCCCGGCCCAGGACCTTGGTCGGCACCTTGTGCAGCAGCGCGGAAATGCCCACGGTGCTGTTGACCGTCACCACGCCCTTGGCATGGTCCAGCAGCGTGGGCAGGTGCAGGTCGTGGCAGTAGATCACCCGCCCGGAGACGCCCCGCTGCGTCGCCAGGATCCCGATCAGTTCGCCGTAGTGGCAGAAGCCCCGATCCATCGGGTGGTGCTTGATCACCAATACCTCCTCCGGTGCCGCATTGGCGGCAAAGGAGCTGATCACCAGGTCGATGGAGTGCTCGATGGAGAGCAGGTCCGCGTGCAGGCGGATCTGGAAATCGTCGGCGGTCTGCAGCGGGAACAGGAAAAAGCGCCGCGGGTGATCTTTCAGCAATCGCTTCAGGATCCTTCCCTCGGTCAATCGGTACAGCCCCTTGCGGTAAAAGCTGGTCAGCCAGCAAGCCCCCTCCTTCTTCCAGCTGCGCGGGCGATGGTGGCGGTAGTGCGGAAAGCGGGACCTGGCCAGACGAGCCATTAAATAGTAGAGGCCGGCGAAGCGGGCGCGCTGCCAGAAAGTCTGCCCGACGCGCAGGGTCGGCCGGCAACCCTCGGACCTGTAGCTGTCGATCGCAGCCCGGGACCAGTCAGTGCCGGAGAGCGCATTGACCCCACCCCATTCCAGGGTCACAAAATCCGGGCGCAGATAGCCCTCCTCAAAGACCCCGAAAGCGATGCCCAGGTCATCGCAGACCTCCCTCGCCCGGCGGTGATACAAGCGGCAGTCACCGTAGACAACTACGGCGTCGATCCCCTGTTGCTCGAGGTAAGTGCGCAGGAATGTCGGCCAGTCCTCTGCCCGCCCGGTGTAGTCAACCCGGTGGTCGGCCCAGGCGTAGAAGCTATCCCCGCCATTGAAATTGATCTTGTGAGTCACCGCGCCCTGGCGGGAAAGGTGCCTGGCCAAGCAGGCGAAGAAAGGCCCCAGTGGCCCCTGCAAAAAAAGAACCGAAGACATTAAAATTGAATCCCCCAAACCCCTGGCCAAACCCCTGACCACGCCCCAAAAGTGCGGCAGATACCGCTTGGTTTTTACTGGACTTTCGCAAAAGCGGCACTTCGCTGTGCCCAGCCAGTCATTCCACATTCTAGATTAGTTGAATCTTCCCGCCCCCAAAGTCCCCCCAAGACACCGGGAACGGAAGAAACGAAGTGTACCGTGTCGTGAGGCCCCTGTCGCCCGCTTGTAATAGCGTGTAATGGCGCCCGCCTCTATACAAACCATCTTGCAGGTTAGAGCCAGCAAAAATTGTTCCAGACATACTCGGCCAGATAAGACGTCGGCCCCACAGGGATTTACTTGCCGCCCTGTCCCCCGTTGTCCAACCGGCTCATACGCAATCCGAACCCGACCTGTTATGTTCTGGCGGGTCTTTCCTTATATTAAATCTGACCCGGGAAAACACGCATGGAATTTGCCCCCAAATGCAAAGAAAACAGTTTCAAAAATCCATGAGTGAAACCTTAACCCTTCTCTCCTGAACTCCCGCCCGGGCTAGCGGCTAAAGCGCCCGACGAAGTTGCGCTGCTCGCCGCTGGCCAGTTTTCCGCGGTCCAGGCGCTGCAGCACCCTCCCCCAGGCCCATTCAAAGGCCCGTGCCGTAGACCCGGGCCAAAAAGTAAACAGCGGATTGAAGGGGTTGTCCCTTGCCTGCATCCAAACCGTCATGCGGTTGGATGGCGCCAGTGCCTCACCGCGGCGGTGGAAACCGTAGACGTTGCCGATCAACAGGGTATTGGCGGGCACACAGAACTTGCGCGGCGCAAAGCCCATTCCTTCCAGGTCCCGCTCCGACACGCGGAAGGAGCCATCCCAATAGCGTCCCGGCGCCCGCGCTTCGCCCTTCCGGCAGGCCTCCAGGCTCTGCCGGTACTCCCACTTCAGGCGTCGCCAACTGAGGCGGTGGGAACCGGGCACATAGACATAGGGGCCGTTGCTGTCGTCCACCGCATCTATATACAACCAGCCCTTTACACAGGGATGAAAGGTGTCCGCGTGCATATCCCGCTGCGGGTCAGGCCGCGGCGTCACATTGGCGTGGTTGCACAGGTTCTCGACATAGAAAAGCGGCGGGCGGTTCTTCGAGGAGCAGTAGCGCATCAGCCGGTCCAACCGCGGGTCTTCCACAAACGCCTTCAGCGCCGGCAAGCCCTCGCGCGCATCGCGCACCATGAAAGTGCGCTGTGTCAGGGTCGTGCCCTCCACAAACTCCCGCACTTGCCCCTCGTAGTTCTGCAGCTCTTCCGCCAAGTGCCGGAACTGGTCCTCCGGCAGGAAGTTTTCCTTCAGGATAAAGCCGCTCTTGAGGAAGTCGCGCCTGTCCGCCGCGGGCACCAGCGGTGCCAGCAGCAGCAGGCGGAAACGGAAGAGCAGCTGTGCCAACACCACCCGCGCCACATGCAGGCCACACAGGTTCAGCCAATAGTTGCCGATAATCGGGTTGTTCTTGAAACTCTTGCCCCAGGACAAGAGCTCCATCAGCCACTGGGGCCATTTCCAAAGCACTCGGATAAACCGCTTGGCCATTTCCATCACTCCTATAACCCTATCGGCGGATGCGACAAAACCTGTAGGAGCGGCGGGCCGGACGGCCGCCGGTGGCCGCGGTCGGACTTTTCGCGTAGCCAGACATCGATCGCGGCCACCGGCCGCTCCTACGAAGATCACTTTTTCAGGAAGCGGTTGCGAAACAGCCGATAAAGCCCGGTTCCCAACCGAAGCCTCCGCGGCCCGCCGCGCGCATCAGCCAGCAGCTGCACCGCCGTTTCCACATTCACATGGTCGCCGCTTTGCGGGTCTATATAGAGCGGATACAGGATCAGCGCCCCGGCGACCAACTGGTCCAGGTCCAGCCGCCGCTGTCGGCGCGGGCAGGCCAGGCGGTCTTCCGTCAGGCCCCAGCCCGCGTAAAACGGCATGCCATAGGTCGCCACCTTCACGCCGCGCAGCAGCGCTTCGAAGCCGGCCAACGAGCAGAGGGTGTGCACCTCGTCCACCCTGCCCAGCAATTCGGCGATGGATACATCCGCGACCATTGCGTCAAACAGCTTGCCCGGCGTCTCTTCGTTCACCTCGCCAAAGCGCCCGCCCCCGACCACATCCGGGTGCGGCTTGTAAACGATAAAGGCATCGGGGCTCGAGCGCCGCACCTCGCGCAATAGGGCGAGGTTGGTCTTGAACAGCGGCGAGCCGCTGGCGATGGACGCGTCCGTCTCCACCTGCCCCGGCACCAGGATCACTTTCCTGTCCATGGGCGGGTCGAACGGCAGTGCGGCACCGGAGGCGCCCACATTGTATTTGCTCAACCCCCGTGCCACCAGCTGCGCACGGAGCCCGCCCGCCCGCGCGAGCAGGTCTTCATCGAAGCGGGTCTCGTTGAGGAGCACTTCCAGGTCGCTGGAGGCGCCGGCGTCGTAGTAGATACCGCGCCTGTCCAGCACCAGTGACAGGGGCATCACCAGATCCATGCCCAGCCCCACCGAGCGCAGGAAACCGTCCTCCATATGCCAGAGTTCGAGCCCGGCGCGCCGGCAGGCATCGGCAAAATCCGCCTTCAGGCTGCTGGCCCAACTCACAACCCGGCTGCCTGGCCGCACTCCCCTCAACGCCTCGGGTTTGGCGGCAATAAATTTGACACCACCATCCGTGGGAGCCTGCTCTGCAGGCGATGGCTCGCGGCCTGCTGAATATCGCCCCAGGCTCCCGCAGCCTTTGTCCCTCCCCTTGCCGAGAAAGGCCGGCACGAAGCGGCGCTTCCACGGGGAAAACCCGGCCCCCGCCCAGGCGCCGCGAAAGCGTTCTTGCAGCCGCTTCTGCTCGCCGAGCAAGTGAATGGTGTCCTCCAACTCGCAGCGCCGGCCGGTGTAGGGATTGATATAGCGGCAGTAACGCAGATAGGCGGCGGCGAACAGCTGCTCCAGGGAGCGCTCGACAGACCGCCGCTGGCAGCGCACCTTGTCGCGGGTCAGCCCCCAGCCGGCATAGAACGGCAGGCCGAAGCAGTGCACCGGCTTGCCGGCCAGCAGTGCGTCGAAACCCAGTTGACTGGTGACCACATAGACTTGGTCCACCGCCTCCAGCAGGGCCCAGGGGGAAATATCCTCGACGAGGATACGGCAGCCCCGCCGCCTGGCCGCCGCCAGCAGATAACCGCGCTTTTTGCCCGCGATCACGTCCGGGTGCACCTTGACGCAGATCTCCGCATCCGGGTGTTCGCCCAGCGCCGACTCCAGCATCTCCACAAAGCGCCCTTCATCGGCGCAGCCCAGTGTCACCGAGGCATCGCCTAAGGTCTGGTCCACCACCAGCACCCGCGGCCGGGAATCCGGCCAGGGGAATGGCGTGTCCGGCGCGTGGTTGTATTTGGACAGGCGGTACTTGCGCAGCAGCGCCATACAACGGCGCGCCCGCTCCAACTCGGCCCCATCGAAGGGCGCCTCGGCAATCAGCGATTCCAGGTCGCTGGGACGGGTGGCGTCGTAGTAGATCCCGGAAAAGTCCACCGCCAGGCTGTGCAACGGCGCACCGCTTACGCCCAGGCCGAGGGAGCGCAGGAAACCGTCCTCGATCGCGATATACGGCAACCCCCTCGCCGCCGCCAACCGGCGGGCCCGCTCCGCCGTGGGCTTCAGCCCCCAGCCGGCGATATGGGTGATCTCCCTGCGAGGTGCGCGCAGGAAATACCGGCAGGGCGCCTCCAGCAACGCATCGAGATACCGGATGCGGCGGATGCCCGGCGAGCAGTATCCGATCACAGGCATGCGCGGGCTCCTTCCAACAGGCGGTGCCGCAGGGCCTGGTCGCCGGCCAGGCGCAGGATCCCGTCCACCCAGGCCTGTTTGTCCATCGGCAACAGCAAACCGTTGCGCTCGTGTTCGACGGTGCCGCCGTAAACCGGGCCCTGGGCGTAGATGCCCACCGCACCAGCCAGGGTGATATCGAAAAGCTTGGTGTGGGAACGGGCGCGGTTAAAGGGCGAATCCAGCAGCGGCGCCAGACCGATGGCGCGACCGGACCGGCGCAACAGCGCCTGATAGCTGGGCCATTTCATCGGGTGCAGCACATGTACCCGCGGCAAGCCCTTGAACAGGCGGTTGACCGAGACATCACCGATCACCTCAAAGACCAGCCGCTCGTTGCGCGCCAGCACTTCCGCAATCACCGGGCGCAACCAGCGCAGGTCCGCGCCGTGGGAGGCGGAGCCGTGGTAGAAGAGTGTCAGCATGGGAGACCGCTCCCGCTCGAGCGGCGGTTGGGGCGGAAGCAGCTGTGGCTGCCAACCGGCATATTTCTGCTGCAGATAAGGTGTGGAAACCAGCAACCGCGCGCCCGCGGACTTCAGCCACTTCTGCCTGGACCAACTGAGGCGCAGGATCTTCAACTGGTAGAGGATTGGCATATTGACGAACGCCGCCCAGTCGAAGAGGTCGTCGTCCATAAAGAAATAGACAGCGGCGATCCCGCCCCGGCACTGATCCACCAAGCGCTTCCATTTAGCCGGCAAATAGCGCACGAAGACCAGGGTGGCGCCGTCCAGTTGCTCAGGCGGCGGCATCTCGGAAAAAGCGCAACGCACGAGCGACGCGCCCTGTTCCCGCAGGAAAGGCACAATGAAGTAATCGGTGGAGGGGTTTTCACCCTCTTCCACGACAAAATACCGCTGGCTTGCTACCAAGGCAGTCCGCCCCCCAATTCAATTTTGCAATAACAGTCGCTTTTCCACTCAGCCCAGAATTCTTTTTGCGTCCTTGAGAAGTAACAGGAGCTGCCCTGCGTCGAGCGGAGAGGGGATAAAACCGAAGCGACCGTAGAATCGTTCAGCCTCCTCGTCGATGGGGTGAGTCAACAAGGCCCGGATTCCAGCCTGCTCCGCGATCACCAAGGTCCGGCGGATGGCATCTTGAAGCATGCCGACGCCGATACCACGCCCCTGATAAGAAAGATCCACCGCCAACCTGGCCAGAAGTACCACCGGAATGGGATATTGCCCCATCCCCCTGCGAACCCTCTCCGGAGCTTCCAGGGTATCGACTTGCCCTACAGTCAAACTGAAATATCCGGCAACCCGCCCGCCGTCGGAAACGATAAAGGTCTTGGCTGAACCACCACCCTGTGCTTGCCGGGCATGGCGAAACAGCCAATCGTTCAGGTTTGGCTTGCCGCAGTCAAAGACATCCAAAAGATGCTCGGAGGTCAGGGGTTCCGGTGCGCCCAGAGTCATCGATCTTCCCAGGGTCCCCGGCGAGAAAAGAGATCGCGCAAGCCCGCATTTTCTTGCGGCGGCTGTTCAAGCAGAGCCAATAAAGCTTGGTACTGACTGCCCGAAACCATAAAGAGGCGCTGGTCGAGCAGAGTCTGCTCCGCGGCTCGGCAGGCACTATCGAGGATAAAATCGGTCAGTGACTTGTGGGTCACTTCGGCAGCACGGCGCAGCACAGCTTCTTGCTCTGCTGTAGCGCGAAGACCAAGCCTGGCGGTACGGGTAGCAGTAGCCTTAGTGGAAGTCATAGTTACACCATCCGATGTTTGATCACTGGACGCAATGTTAGTACAACAGACCAACAATCACAATATAGAGCCGCTAACAGCGGGTTCAAAGCCGGCGGCCCCAATACAGCCTTTAGCCATAAAACGGAAACACCACCGGCAACAACACCAGCACCGTCACCGAATAGGCCACCGACAGCGGCAGGCCCGCGCGCACGAAGTCGCGCAGGTGATAACCGCCCAGGTTCTGCACCATCAGGTTGGTCTGGTAGCCGAAAGGCGTCAGAAAACTGGCGCTGGCCCCGTAGGCCACCGCCATCACGAAGGGCATCCAGTTCACGCCGAAGCTCTCCGCCAAGCTCCAGGCCAGGGGGAAAGCCAGTGCGGCGGCGGCGTTGTTGGTCATCAGTTCAGTCAGCGCCAGGGTCAGCAGGAAGATACCCACCAGACCGGCAAGCGGCCCCCAGCCCTGTAACAGGTCGCGCAGGCCAGCCGCCAGCGCATCCGCCAGGCCGCTGCCGGAAAAGGCCTCCGCCAGCACCAGGGCGCTGGCGATAATCAACCAGATCTGGAACGGGAAGCGACGCTGTAGCTCCGTGGAGGTCACGATACCCAGCCCGATCATGCCACCGAGCAGCACCACCAGCCCCTTCAACAGCGAGAAGTAACCCAAAGCGGCGCCGGCCACCACCGCGGCGAAACCCAGGCCCAACAACCAGTTGTCGCGCCGGGACAGTTCCCGCCGCACCTCACTGCCGCTGATCACATAGAAATTCTTGTCGATATTCAGGTGGTGCTTGAAGTCAGGCCCCACCGCCAGCAGCAGCGCATCGCCGGCGCGCAGCTCTATCTCCCCCAGTTTTCCCGACAGCCGCTCGCCGCCGCGGCGCATGGCCACCACCGCCGCATCGAAGCGGGTGCGGAACTGGCAGCTCTTTAGCGTCTGCCCGAGGATGCTGGAGTTGGGTGTGATCACCACCTCGGTCAGCTCGATATCCAGCGTTTCATCCTCCAGGGCGAACAGCCGCAGGCCGTGGATATCCTGCAGGCGCCCCAGGTCGCGCACATCGCCACTGAAAATCAGCTTGTCGCCGGACCTGATGACTTCCGTCGGCGCCACCGGGCTGATCACCCGGCCACCGCGCACGATCTCCACCAGGTAGAGGGTCTCCAGCCGCCGCAACCTGTTCTGCTCCACCGTCTTGCCGTCCAGGGGCGAGTCGGGTACCACCTCCGCCTCCAGCAGGTACTCGGCCACCGGCACTTCCGCCCCGCGCCCCTCGGGCAGCAGGCGATTGGACAACAGCAGTACCACAAGACCCACCAGCGTCGCCGCCGCACCGATGGGCAGAAAGGCGAAGAAGTCCAGCCCCGCCACGCCGCGGTCCAGCACGAAGCTGTTCACGATCAGGTTGGTGGAGGTGCCGATCAGGGTCAGGGTGCCGCCGAGGATGGCCGCGTAGGAAAGCGGCAACAGCAACCTGGCCGCCGGATAGCGCCGTTGCGCTTTCACGCCGGAGGCCAGCGCCGCCACCACCGCCGTGTTATTGAGGAAAGCCGAGCTCAAGGCCGTGGCGCCAGTCAGGCGCAGCAGGCTGCCGCGCAGGGAACCGTTGATCAGCCCGTCGGAAATGGCCCGCAGCCAGCGCGCCTTCTCCAGCCCGATCGACGTCAGCAGCAGCGCCACCAGAGTCACCAACCCCGGATTCACTCCTTTCTGCAACACCGCCTCCGCCGGCACCAGGCCGGTCAGAAAGCAGACCGCCGCCCCCGAGGCAAAGACCAGGGAGGGGCGGATGCGGGTAAAGATCAGGGAGCCGATGACCAGGGCGAAGATACCGGCAACGAATAATTGGGAAAGAGTCATAGGGTCGGATGCCGCTCTGGTCACCGATGCGGGTGTTTGTTTTTTATGGATGCCTGTTGGCGAGGGCAAATTATGCCAAATCTGGCGCGGTTATGCCGCCCCGCAACTGCCCCGGCCTGCGCCGCAGCAGCAGTTGGATAAGGCACCATTTTGACGTACACTGCTCATACCATCTTCCGTTATCGAGGCCATTCGCCATGAGTTCGGCCACAGACACCAAAAAGGACAGGATCAACCTCCGGCTGAAGCACAGCGCTAAGAAGGTGTTGGAGCGCGCCGCAAGCTTTGAGGGCAAGACTGTCAGCAACTTCATACTCAGCAGTGCCCTCGCGCGCGCTGAAAAAACCATACATGAGCATGAAGTAATGCGCCTGAACGCCCAAGACTCGGACGCCTTCTTCAAGGCGTTGACCAAGCCGGCTCGCATCAACAAAAAGTTGGCGGCTGCCCTCGCGGAACACGACCGGCGCGCCACCAGTAAATGACCGATTATTCAAACCTGGTTATAGAACCGCTGAATAGCAGCCATGACAGGCCCGGCTTTCATTGCGGTGAAACCACTCTGGATGACTACATCCGAAAGCAGGCCAAACAGGATGTGAAACGCCGTATCAGCCGGGTATTCGTGGCGACTGAAGCGGCCAATTCAGACACAATCCTCAGCTATTACACCCTCTCCACCTTGTCGATAGAGCTGAACCAACTGCCGGAGGACCTCGCTCGCAAGCTAACCCGCCACCCGATTCCGACCGCCTTGCTTGGCCGACTGGCGGTCAGCCAAGCCGCTCAAGGGCACGGGGTGGGCAGCATATTACTCGCCGACGCCCTCAAACGTGCACTGGCAGTGAGCGACGAAATCGCCATTTATGCCATGGTGGTCGACGCCATCGACGGCGGTGCGCAGCGTTTCTATGAGCAGTTCGGCTTCATGCCACTAAGCCAGGGAAGTCGCCGCTTGTTCCTACCGCTCAAATCTATCTGACAATCGATCTGCAATACGGCCTCCACCCGCACCAGCCCGATCATGACGCAGACTGCCGCTAAACACATGAGGCCTCGTCAGCCAGATCGAAAAAGGTCGCTACAACATCGAGAAACCGCGGCTGAAGCGGTATCTGGATACAAACCGAACCAGCTAGCGCGCCGTCCAGACAACACAGAATGGCGCTGGGTGGAAAGGGTGGTACTAGCGCCGGCTTTGCAGTTAAGAAAGAGCAACCGGAAACCCGGCAGATAACCGCGCTGGGCCACCAGCCCGTTCAACCCCTGCACGAAGTAGAACTCCGCGCCCCCCGGCAAAGGCCGCTGTTGTGCCCCCTGGCCACAAAGCCGTTGCGGTAACCAGTGAAGATGACTTGAACGCCCATCCACAGGCGGACTGTGATCTCCGTATCACTATTAAGGAGTCATTTTTTCCTGGAAACAATTTATTCACTATTTTATAACTCAAGTTTCGGGGTTCGAGGTTCCGGATCAACGGGCGTAGCCCGGATGGAGCGCAGCGGAATCCGGGATAGGGTGCGGCCCGGCGCCACAATCCCGGATTCCGGCGCTGCGCGCCTCCATCCGGGCTACGCGCTGAACCCCGAAACTTGAGTTATAAAATGGCAAAGTTACTCGTCGCCTGACGCAGGCATGATTATCCACCTCTCATTCAACATAATGAATGTAGCGACTCGTTAGCGCAGCAGCGACGACTTTCAGAGGATTTTCATGATTGAATGGAAGACCTATGCTTTCGCGCTAATTTACCAAGGAACTGGAAAAATAAGACAGGGAAGGTTATGGAAACCGTTGAAGAAAAACCCGTATCCGAAGAAACAGTCGTTGCAGACCTGTATGGAAATATCGAGCGTTTGGATGCCGGGGTTCTCCGGGGATGGGCGACAAACAGGAATAGCGCCGAGCCCCTGCGGCTGCAGGTGATAGCCGCCGGACGCGCGGTGGGCTTCGGTACCGCTAACCAGTATCGCGTGGATCTGGAAGAAGCAGGTATCCACGATGGCTGCCATGCCTTCACCATTGCACTGGAAGAATTCCGGCAGGAATCCGGCGAAGTAAACCTGGAGCTGGTGGAAGCTGAAACCCTGCAGAAAGTCGCGCATTCGCAATTCACCGTCAAGGTTGAAGCGAAGAGATTCAGCGGAGAGTTGTTGCGCGCGGCCAATGGCCATATAGAAGCGATGGTGATTAGCACCCACCCTATCGGAAAACAAATGCTGGCCCTGTATCACGGGGAAAGCGTAATCGGCAAGCAGCAGATAGAAACTGCCGAATCGAAGCTTGAAGTATCCTTCCCTGTTCCCATTCGCCTACAGGATGGTCAACCCCACCTGTACAAGATGGCGATTGACGGCCAGCCGAATATCCTCGCGATACAGTGGTTTAGTATTCACGCCATACAGACGCCCTGGCAGTACCTGAAGGAGAGCTTTCGCGAGCCCGGATTCCTCTCCCTCCGTCCCGAGGCGGGGCATCGCTATGAAGCTTTGCAGTACCACCTGGAAGCCATTGGTTCAGGAAACGGAAGACTCTCCGTCCAGGACCTGCTAACAGTACACCGGGTGATTGTCGAAGGATACGAAGGGCGCAAGACATTCCCAACATTCTCATTACCCGGCTTTGATAAGCCCCGGGTTTCGGTGATCGTACCGGCATACAACCAGTTCGAACTCACCTATCACTGTATCGCCTCCATAGCACTGGCCTACAATTCAGTGCGCTATGAGGTCATCCTGGCGGATGACTGTTCCTCCGACGAAACCGCCAAAGCGGAAGAGATCATTGGCAACCTGTCAGTCTCGCGCAATGAGGAAAACCTCCGTTTCCTGCGCAACTGCAATCATGCCTCGCGATTCGCCAAAGGCGAATTTATCGTCTTCCTGAACAACGATACCGAAGTCACTTCCTTCTGGCTCGATGAACTGGTCGGAAAAATGGACGGCGACGACCGTGTCGGCATGACAGGGTCAAAGCTCCTGAACGCGGATGGAAGCCTGCAGGAAGCCGGCGGCATCGTCTGGGGCAATGGACAGCCATGGAATGTTGGCCGTGATGCAAACGGGAGCGCTCCCGAATACAACTATGCGCGTGAGGTGGACTACCTGAGTGGGGCCGCCATGTGTATTCGCCGCGACCTCTGGGAAAAGGTCGGCCGCTTTAGCGAGGAGCTGGCGCCCTGCTACTACGAAGATACAGACCTGGCGTTCAAGGTCCGGTCCGCGGGCTATAAAACGTTCTACGTTCCCCACTCCGTGGTGGTACATTTCGAAGGCCAAAGCCACGGCCGCGATGTCACCAAGGGACTGAAGCGCTATCAAGTGATCAACGAGCAGACGTTCCGCAGTAAATGGTTCAGCGATTTTCGCAGCGGCGTTTCTCCGAGCATGGAAGCCGTAGGCCTCGAAAAGGACCGCAACATAGACCAGCGCATCCTGGTCATTGACTACGCCAGCCCGATGCCAAACAAAGATGCCGGAAGCTACGCCGCGGTACAGGAAATAAAACTGATGCGCTCGCTCGGCTTCAAAGTAACTTTTGTCCCGGAAAATATGGCGCACTTCGGGAAATACACCACGGACCTTCAACGCCTCGGCGTAGAAGTCCTCTATGCCCCCTTCTACACCTCGGTTCACGATGTGCTGCAGAAGCGTTTGCGGGAGATGGATGCGGTCTACATTACCCGCTACGAAGTGGCGGAAAAGTACCTGAACACCATCAAGCAGAACTCTGATGCAAAAGTACTCTTCAACAATGCCGATCTCCATTTTCTACGTCAACTGCGCTCAGCCCTGAAAGATGGTAAAAGCCAGGAAAAGATGAACCAAATACTGGAAACCCGCAAGAGAGAGCTGGATATCTGTCGCCAAGCGGATGCGATTCTTTGCTACAACCGCACGGAACACGTGGTGATCACTTCGCATATACTGGAATCCGAAAAATTGCACCTCACTCCCTGGGTACTGGAAAGAAAAACTCCGGGACCCGAGTTCAAACAGCGCCAGGGCATCACATTTCTCGGAGGCTACAATCACCACCCCAATGTCGAAGCGGTGGAATACCTGGCTGCGGAGGTGATGCCATTGCTGTACCAGGCACGACCCGACATCAGCCTGTCCGTATACGGCAGTAATATGCCCGACAGTTTCAAGGCGTTCGAGTGTGAAAACATCAATATGGTTGGATTTGCAGACAACCTCGATGAGGTCTATCACAGCTATCGGGTGTTTGTGGCACCACTGCTTTCCGGAGCGGGAATCAAAGGTAAGGTACTGGACGCCATGGCATACGGATTACCCACGGTATTGACCGACGTCGCCGCAGAAGGAATTGGCCTGACTCACGGAATCAACACGCTTATTGCCAACACGCCTGAATCCATTGCCAATGCCATTATCAAAGTCTATGACGACTGCAAGCTGTGGAAAAAACTCTCAGAAAACAGCAGGGATCTTGCTGATGAACAGTTCTCTTTTGAATGTGGGAAACAACGATTCAAAGAGATTTTCTCCAGAGTTGGAATTTACTCCAGCCGTTAGCCATTAATAGAAAACACATGAGAAAAATTATATTTCATTATCATCTATTCAAGAATGCCGGAACTTCAATGGACGCTGCATTCAGGAAAAACTTAAAGAATGACGAATGGGTAACCAAGGAATTCCCAGGAAACCCCACACAAAATCTCGACCATGTGAGAAAATGGATCCTCGACAACCCACAGGCAAAGTGCTTTTCGTCACACACCGCACTTTTACCGCCTCCGGAAATTGATGGGATAAAAGTCCTACCGGTAATCTTCATTCGCCACCCTGTCGACAGGATCGCTTCCGCTTACGCATTCGAGCGCAGACAAGGCGGCACCAGCTTCGGAGCCGTACTGGCTAGAAATACGGGTTTAAAAGGCTACATTGAAACCCGTCTTTCGTTGCCGAACGATAGGCAGTGCAGGAATTTCCATGTCGACAGACTGGCAAGTATGTTTCCTGCTGACTGTGGCTCAGAGCTTGAAAGAGCCAAAATGGCTGTACAAAACTTGCCCTTTGTCGGCTTGGTTGAGGATTTCGACCAGTCTACTACAAGACTTGAAAGGATAATCTCTGCGTTTGGAATTGGCGATTTAAACCTGTCCGCAGTCAGAAAAAACGTAACACGCGATACCGGAAAGTCACTGGAAGACAAACTGGAAGATATACAGGAAGAAGTGGGCGAGGAATTCTATAAAGAAATACTAGAAATAAACGCTATGGACATTTCCCTTTACAAGTACTTGACCAATCCAATGAATAAGCCCCTTAAGGCCCACCCTTCACTATCCCACTAGAAACCTACATAGAACATGAACCCATGAGTATAAAAGTGGTTATAGTTGGAAATTGCCAGGCCAGGCCTTTAGCTACAATCCTACCAATACTGAATAGCAGAATAGAAGTTATTGATGTTGCCATAGTTCACCTCTTAAAGAGCGATCAGCACAAGGATTACCAACCTTCCTTTGAATCATCTGATCTAATCATTGCACAACTAGTCAATAATACTTATCCGTGCGACTTTGTGAGAACCAGCTTCCTGAAAGAGTATTACGGGAGCAAGGTTATCAGCATCGTAAACCTGTATTTTACCGGATACACACCAGATTGGTTTTACATGAGAATCCCCGGGAAAGGACCTCTTAAAGGACCGATGGGAGACTATCAGAACAGAACAATATTCGAGGCCTGGAAGCGCGGCCTGTCGGCTGAAAAAGCTGCCTTTTTACTGCAAGACAAAGAGTACAACCAGCAGTTCCGCAGTTCCTCGGAAAACTCTCTACTGGCGCTGACAGAGAGAGAGTTTGGGGCAGATGTTATCATATCTGACTTTATTCAGGAAAACTGCCATTTAAGCAGGCTGTTTTTTACGTTCAACCATCCATCCATGCGATTGATCATCGAATATTCAAGAAGAATAATAAAATTTATTGACTTGTACGCAGGAAATTCCAGCAATATTTCCTTTCCGGAAATGCTGAATAAGTTCTCCCCCAGAGTAAACCCATCGTTCAGTCTTTTCTCTCAAGAGAACTTACACCATAAAGGCGTTGACTACGAAATATCTGAAGATAATTCCATCGCATTGAGGTATCCTAGAGAATACGACTCACTGCAAATATCAACGTCTTTTTTCAAGGTATACGACGTCATGAAGGAAAAATACAATCTCTATGATTTTTCCGGATCTGTGGATATATAGTTTCATTGTTTCGACGCGACTGTCAGTAGGGAGTAAGCAATTTTGCATAATCGTAAGTTCCGAAGGAGTATCCCATTCGCTCCACAGCTCCAGGAATGATTCTTTCAAACGCATGGGCAAAAGTGCCGTCAATGGCGCCGGTTTCGATTTCAAAATGCTCCTCTGTGATGTTCGCACTGCAGATAGACTTTATTGGTTCAAAGAAAAACCAGAACATGGTGCCGGCGATAAACTTTTCTGGATTAGACCTCTTCAGTCCGAGCAGGCCAAGTAGTTTCCCAACGCCGGCACTATTGTGAAGCATAGTGTCGCCACTCGCCGTACATACACTGGCGGATGGCGCTATGACACCCAGGTTTGGATTGCCCTTCCACATATCCAAAACGGTTTGCACCGCTTCTTTATCCAGCAAAGATGAAATCAGGTTTTTACCCCAGCAGCTTCCAGCCGCTAGATGGGGCGACTTTTTGGAGTGCACCTTGCAGCCGAACTTGTATCCCAAACTGGAAATTTTCCTTATTACCTGAATAAACGGCCATACATCCCTACCACGATTGCCACATACGACCAGAGCAACCGGGCGCAATGCCTTCACCAGTCTGCTTGCACTAGCAGGGGACCAGAACTCCGGAATGCTGACAGCAACATCAAAAGAGTACTGCGCCTTAATCTCGGATACCGCCAAAGCAAATTCGTCAATCATCTCCTCATAGAAAACATGCGCGCAAATCACTCCCTCCGACTTCCTAATCGTTTTAATATTTCCAGCGATCTGCTCCAGGGCATCCCTGTTCGTCGCACCCCTGTCCCTGACCCGAGAGACGGCATTCAGGAAAGCATAACCATAGTATCTGTCCGGCTCAAGATAGGTACCCTCCGCCCACTCGTTCCAGGCATTGATAAAGACAAACCGGGATGACTCCCCGTGGTTCCTTACCGACCAATCGCGCGCAAACTCCAGCCAGCGGGAAAACTTGGCCGGGTCAGCACCGTGGAAAACGTTGCCGCTCCCCGGCCTCCTGGCCTCGTTGTCCCACCCCGCCATAATGCCGGGATAATAGTTGGCTCCTCTTCCCGCCTTCTCGATACCCAGCAACTTATCCATGCTGTTTTTAACGGCAAGATCATAATCGAAAACCTTTCCCTTATAATTATAATTAAGAAGATGCAGTTTCCGATTAAGACGCTTGGAGGAAATACCGTGAGGCGGGAACTCGGCGATAGCGTCAAATCCCAGCGCCTCAGCGCCGGTAAATCCAAAAGAGTTACTGGCCACAAGGTGCAGGCCGGGCAGGCCGGCTTCCCTGGCCAACTCCCGCCAGAGCTGTGCATATTCGGCCATGTCCGGAATGATGGCGGGGCGGTATATCAGCAGAACTGGCTTGCCATCCACCGTGATATAACGCCGGTCCTGCATGTACCCCAGTAGATCCTCAAATACTGCAATGCTGTCCTCGCGTGAATGGTTTTGTCTGATCAAGACATCCTGTTCGGCACCATCCCACTTTCTCGTCCAATTTTCGTTCGCCCAGCACAGGCAGAAGGGGAAATCCAGCTCTTCGGAGCTGTCGTTCAGAAACATGTCGAGAGGCTTATCCATCAGCCTTTTGCCGTCGAACCAATAGTAGTGATAGCAGAAGCCGGATACACCGTACTGTCTAGCGAGCTGCACCTGCCTGACCATCACCTCTCTCCCCCTCAGGTCGTAGAATCCAAGCTCACCGGGCAGCCTGGGCTGATAGTGGCCCGAGAACTGGGGGGTTGCCTTGGATACATTAGTCCACTCGGTAAAGCCCTTACCCCACCAGCGGTCATTTTCCGGGAAAGGGTGGAACTGGGGAAGATAAAAGGCCAGAAACTTCGGGTCCCCCGGCCGAACCTCTACATGGCGCTGCATCAGGGGCGCGTACAGCGGGCTTCTAGCCCCCTTGGCAATGGAGAACTGGTGTCTGTAGTTCTCGTAAAATACGGGGCTACCCCGCCTCCAACGTCCCTTGTTCGTTAAGCGCTGCAAGAAAAAACCGATTGAGCGTACAGATTTGATCCCGCGAATCAGAGGTACTATCGCAGCACCCCAGCTAGACCGCCCGAGCGCGCTTTCACTCCCGGCGGAGATGGCACTGAGACTATCTGTGGCAACGGGCACAGAAACAGAACCTCTACCCTCATCCCTACCCTGCAGGACAAAGTGTATCAGCGGGTTGATACCCGCTTTTCGAACATCGGGATAGGCATTCAGATAGCCTCTGGTACTGAAGTCTCCGGAAGGGTCTCGTCCTTCTTGCCAGCCGTAATTGAGGTAGTGCCCGAAGGGGTCCACGCCGGCGGCACCGACATCTTCGTTGTTTTTCAGGTAGTAGTCTTGATCGAAAAACTGCCTAACTAAATCTCGGTCGACACCTTTCAGGCCATCACCGGATCGGTGTAGTCTTAAAATCTTTACGATCCGCGATTTAACAAACTCGAAATGTTTGGGAAAACTCACAAACTGTAACCATACTGAATTTTAATTTATCACGCTTTATAACCATAACTATAAATCGTGGATACAGAGGTGCTTCCTGGTAAGACCTTATACTCAACAATGAAGCTTGCAGCGCGGGATCACATTTCTTCTATATAAACCAGATAGTTACTACCGGGTCGGAAGGAAAGAATACCCCTCTCCCGGGACATGCTCTGAACACACCCTGTACGCTCGCAATCGACATCCATGCCTCATACGGCCCCTGGAGAGGGGTATTCTTCCTTTCCGCCTTACTAGTAACTCTTACGGGGCAATCTGTGAATCATCATTTAAGGTGATCAGCGGTCAATACCAGCAAAAAGATCTAAAAGCGCTTCAGCTACATTGCCAATCGCCCCAGAGCTCTTCGAATTAATGCCAGGGTTTAGGCTCGAAAACCCATGCATGATACACTGCCCATTGGAAATGCCGGTCAACATATTCTTGTACTGATCACTCAACACTTCTCTATCTTCTTTACCAAGCAATGTCTTTGCCTTACAATTATTTGACAGGCGCGGAATAACATTTTTCTTGGCTGACTCCACAAAACTTTCAATAAGAAGCTCCTCTACACCTTTCGACCGCAAAAAACGAACAAGCTCAACAACAACCGCGGGGTAACTTTCATTCTTAACAATCTTACTTTTACTTATTTCTATTCCGTTTAACTCAGGAATAAGAGCAACAAAATTCCTGACAACATCCTCCCTAATTGCTGCATCATCGTAGTTAAGCACATGCATCGAGCTCACTGATTTTATAGAGCACCACTCAGAAATATATGTATCATAATCTATTCTGGACCTTTGGTTAACAACAAACTCTTCTAAGCTGCGAGAATACCTGGAAACCATTACTGAAGTACGAAAAGCCGACTCAAAAAAATCCACATAATTACGGATAAACAGGATTGGCACTATCTCAAAATCACCAAAAACCTCACAAAATTCCTCTACCTCTTCTTGAGACAATATATCGAACTCTTCGGAGGACAAAATAACGGTGTGGAAATCGCCACCTTCAATTTCTCTCTTTAACTCCAGAACAGATTGCTGCCGAAAGCTCGGCGTAATATCCATTTTTCTCCCATGTAACACAGGAAGATAGCCTTCCTTGCGAGTAAACAACCAAGGAAGTACATGATGTCCAAATCTAGCATGCTCTGGGCACATTTTCTCTGGGTACAGCACCCCACCTTCTTTAAGGTTTCCGCGATTCGCATGTAAAAACCACTGTATGCTGGAGCTTCCGGTCTTGTGCATTCCCAAATGTAAATAAATCTTTTTCATTCTGTCAACCATACAAATTTGCCGGGCTGAATGACAGCCACAAATCTTCAGAAAGGATGTCTAGCTGAGACTCACCAACAATCGTGCTCCCATACTTTCCGACGCCATCCGCCTCTTTCTTATACCATGACTTTTGAGAAGACCACTTCAATAAATTTTGATTACCTTTCAGAAGACATATAGGGGTCTGATCTGGCACAGAAAGCAAAAATATCATCGTAATCATTGGCCCAGCAGAGATCCAGGCTTCACTGATCGGCGTAATTTCTTTTATTAATGCCCGGGGAACGACATGGGGGTTGAGTGAAATATCTATCATTTTTCGCATAATCGGGTCGAACTGCCTAACCCCCATTAGGGAATTCTGTAAAAAAAGTCCATCCCCCAATATAAATACATAGGGATATTTTGAAAGCAAGTCTTCTGGAGATCCGAGGAATTTTATGCCTATATCAGAATACAAACCACCAAAACGGTACAGCACTTCAATACGCAACAAATCACATGCAAAGGCATATTTCCTTTTCTTTATTAATTGGCTAACTTTTCCATAAACCTCAAAACTCTCCACATGCTCGCATGAAGAGATAACCTTTACCTGGACTCGTTGCCTTGAAAAACGCCTTTCAAACTCATACGCCACGTAAATGGAATTCGTCCAAAAAAAGTGAAGCCAATCTTCAGAAAATGGGCTCAGGAAATCCTCGTACATCTGGATAAACCGCTCTTCAGGAAGAGATGGCTCCTTCTCATCTGTCAACCAAATTTTATGGGTTACCTTGGAGATTCCGTCATGAACTCCGTCGTTAACCGATAAATAGTTCTTCGACAAGTCGGCCGCCGCTCTAAACCTTTGCTTGATGTAACCCTCAGTCAAAAAAGAAAAGCAATCTTTCATTGCCGAGACTAGTGGATGCACACCATTGCCTGGAGAGCTTGCAGAACTTTTGACGACTTCTAAATCTAAAAGATATAACTCAGTAGTTTTTAGAAACACAGTCTACTCACTAAAATTCAATAATTTTTTAAAAGAAAATATTAATAAGGAGTTTTTAATTCTGGAGCCTCAAATAGTGAAAGATCAAATCCTATTTTTTTACAAAACTCAACAATCACCCTTTCAAACGCATGAGCAAAGGTTCCATCAATTGCGCCAACTTCAGGCTCAAAATCAGAATCGGAAATAGAACTCTCAGCAATACGACTCACCATATCAAAACTAAACCAAAACATTGTTCCAGCGATAAAACCCTCCACACTCCCATCCTCAAATCCTAGAGAGCGGAACACCTTTAGAATACCATCTTTATTGTGATAGAGGGCATCGGGTCTCATAACCTGATAAGCCTCTGAAGGAGCCACAATTCCGACACGGCCAGAAATTCTTAGTTTTTCAATTGCATATGCAGCGCACTCTTTACGCAGAAGCGAATCTAGCAATTGAATTCCCCATTCTCTCCCTCCCTGAAGATGGAAAGATTTCTTTGAGTGCACTTTACACCCATATTTGTACCCGAAATCCGCCAGACTCCGCAACAGTTGAATAAACGGCCAAACATCTCTACCGCGGTTCCTCGATACTATGACCTTAACTGGTCTCAGCAAACTCACCACCAATTTCAACGACTCTATTGACCAGCTGTCAGGAACGGAAATCGCAACATCCGCCAATCCTGCTTGCTGAAGCGGCTTTAATCTTTGGTGGAAACTATCAATCATATCCTCATAAAAGATATGAACACAAACAACAGCGTCAGCCCGTTTTTCACCCAAAACTTCATCCGCGAAAGTATATAACTTCTGAGAGCTTGCTATAGCGGCTTGTGACTGCCTCACCTGAGATACCGCCGTCAAGTATCCGTAACCAAACCTCCTATCCGGCTCTAGATAAGTTCCTTCAGCCCACTCGTTCCAAGCATTAATAAATACAAACTTTGAGTCACTATCGTGATTACGATCAGACCAGCTTGTAGCGAATTCAAGCCATTGAAAAAACTTAAGAGGATCCGCGTCGTGGAAAACATTCCCAGCTCCAGGCTTTCTAGCCTCATTATCCCATCCAGTCATGACAGAGGGATAATATCTATGCGAAAGGCCTCCCTCCTCAACGCTTTTCAGTTTATCACAGCAGCTCTCAATTGTACTGGAATAATCATAGACATTTCCTCGAAATTCAGAATTCAGGAATTCTAACTCACTGTTTATTTGGTGAGTCACTACCCCATGTGGAGGAAACTCTACAATAGCATCAAAACCTAAAGAGGCGGAATCCTCGAAGCCAAATGCATTTGAAGCGACTAAATGTATACCCTTCAACCCCTCGTTTTCTGCCAGCTCTCTCCAAAGTGAAACCACCTCCTTTATATCAGGAATAATCGCCGGCCTATAGACGACCAATATAGGCTTACCGTCAACCTTGATATACCTCGGATCTTTCATGTATCGCAGGAGATCATAAAACACTTCTTTATTGTCTTCTTTAGAGTGGTTCTGCGATATTAGAACATCACTCTCCGCGCCATCCCAACGACGGGTCCAGTTTTCATTTGCCCAACATAAGCAAAATGGAAAGTCAAGCTCGCTTGATTCACTCGTCAAAAATCTCTCAAGTGGCTTCTCCATTAATCGCTTACCGCCAAACCAATAATAATGGAAGCAGAAGCCACCCACTCCATACTTCTTTGCCAAATGTATCTGCCTTGCCATTACCTCCTCAACTCTAAGATCATAAAACCCCAACTCTCCTGGCAAACGAGGCTGGTAATGCCCACGAAATTGTGGAATGGCTTTTGATACATTTGTCCACTCGGTAAATCCTTTGCCCCACCACTCATCATTCTCTGGAAATGGATGAAACTGTGGTAGATAAAATGCAATATATGTAGGAAGAGTCTCAAATGCGGGAGTGTTACATTGCATTAATGGTGCATATAGATAGCTTTTTCCTCCTGCGGCTACCGAAAACTGTTCTCTATAGTTATCGGAATATACACCTTCCGACATTGTCGAGCCGCCCGAACTCAACACAACAGAGGCGATAGCTCTATTCTCACTTTTCCCCCATAATGCGTAATGGAAAAGTGGGTTTATATTTGCTCTTGCAACATCACGATGCCTGCTCAAATAAAAGTTAGTATTAAAAAAGGGAGAGGGATCTCGCCCCTCCTTCCAACCGTAGTTTAGATAGTGCTCCAAGGGATCGATATCGCTGGCCTTAACATCTTCATACCTTTCAAGATAGTACTTCTCGTCAAAGAAGTATTTTACAACATCATAACCAAATGCATTATCAGAACTATTCCCTTTTCCATCCTTTCTAAATTCTTTGAGACCACCTATTTTAATTTTTTTTACCCATCTTTTACTGCCCCGAAAAAACTTCCGCTTGAGCGAAGAGAATACTTTATTTGCGATCATTTTAACCCCGAAGATATCCTTAAAATACAACAACAACATTAATTTTTATTACGACCACCATTCTTCATTGCTCAGATACCAAGAAACTGTCTTCTTGATGCCTGATTCGAAAACTTCCTTTGGTGAGTAACCTAGCTCAGAATTTGATTTTGATGGATCTATTGCATAACGGCGGTCATGGCCAGCCCTATCGGTTACGTGAGTAATCAGCTCAGTGGATTTGCCTCGCAGAGCTTTAGCCGCCAGAGGAAAACGTTCCAAATGCTTCGGATCTTCCGAAAAGGCTTTATCTACTACAGTGCAGATCAGTTTGACGATATCTATGTTTGTCCACTCGTTAATGCCACCAATATTGTAGCACTCACCCAAACGGCCTTTTTTGATCACCAGATCGATGCCCCGCGCGTGGTCTTCCACATACAGCCAGTCCCGAGTCTGCTGCCCATCTCCGTAGATGGGCAACGGCTTGTCCCGCAGGATATTAGTGATCACCAACGGGATCAGTTTCTCCGGGAAGTGATAGGGTCCGTAGTTGTTGGAGCAGTTGCTGGTGGTAACATTCAGGCCGTAGGTGTGGTGGTAGGCGCGGACCAAGTGGTCGGACGCGGCCTTGCTGGCCGAGTAGGGGCTGTTGGGAGCGTAGGGTGTGGTCTCGCTGAAAGCGGGATCCTCGGGGCCCAGGGTACCATAGACTTCGTCGGTGGAAACGTGGTGGAAACGGTGGTTCTCTTTGTTCAGGCCTTCGTCCAGCCAGATCTTCTTGGTCGCCTTGAGCAGGCTGTGGGTGCCGATGATATTGGTTTCGATAAAGGCATCCGGGCCGCTGATGGATCTGTCCACGTGGCTTTCAGCGGCGAAATGCACCAGGGTGTCTATGCGATGCTCCTTGAGCAGGGTTTCCACCAGGGCGGTGTCACAGATGTTGCCGTGGCAGAAGTGGAAATTCGGGTTTTCCCATACCGGTTCCAGGTTAGCCTTGTTGCCGGCATAGGTGAGGGCGTCCAGTACGACAACCTTGTCTTGTGGGTAGGTTTTCATCCAGTAGTGGACGAAGTTTGCGCCTATGAAGCCGGCGCCGCCGGTTACCAGTAGATTGCTCATTTTCTTGCTGTGGTTTCTTTCTGATTGACTCTAAGTTTCTGCTTGCTCACAGGGTTATTATTTGCCTGCGCTCGTATGTTTCGGTTTTGATCGCGGCCAACGGCCGTAACGGGCCTTCGGCCCGTTGCCGAGCTGGAGCTTGGCGTTCCCAGGAGGCGGCAAGCCGGCTCCTACGGTTTGCCCTCTCCCCCGGCCCCTCTCCCGCAAGCGGGAGAGGGGAGTAAAGGCGAACACGAGGTTCGCCCCTTATAAGGTTGCTTTTTCCCGTAGGACTTGGCGCAGTGCCTTGCGCCAATGTTGCAGCTCTATTCCCAGTTCGTTGACCAAGCGGCTTTTGTCCAGGACGCTGTAGGCTGGTCTTGCGGCCGGTGTTGGGTAGTCGGAGGTTCCTATCGGCTTTATCTGCACTTGTTTTTCCACGGGCAGCAGGCCCACCTCTTTGCCTTCTTCGTAAATGGCTACGGCGAAGTCGTACCAGCTGGCGGCTCCCGCGTCGGTGCAGTGGTAGATGCACGCTGCTTCCGGTTTTTCTATCAGCGCGTAGATGGCTTCTGCCAGGGTACGCGTGCTGGTGGGTGTGCCTATCTGGTCGGCAACCACGCCCAGTTGGTCGCGCTCGTTCATCAGGCGCAGCATGGTGTTGGCGAAGTTGGCGCCGTGCGCGCTGTAGACCCAGGCAGTGCGTAGGATGACGGCTTGCGGCAGCAGAGCCTGGATGGCAGCTTCGCCTGCGGCCTTGCTTTCGCCGTAGACACCCAGGGGGCGCACTGCGTCCTGCTCGTGGTAGGGGGTGGAACTCTGCCCGTCGAATACGAAATCCGTAGATATGTGGATCAGGCGCACATCAAATTCTTTGCAGGCGGCTGCCAGGTTTTCCGGGCCGGTGGCGTTTACGGCGTAGACCGATTCCCTTTCCGATTCGGCTTTGTCTACGGCGGTGTAGGCGGCGGCGTTGATGACTGCGGCCGGTTTGTGTTCGGCGATGGCTTGCATGACCTGTTCACTGTTGGAGATGTCCAGGTCTTGGCGGTCCAGGGCTACCAGTTCTATGTGGGCTGGTCTGGATTTTTGCATTTCCTGGGCCAGTTGGCCGTTTTTACCGGTTAGTAGTATTTTCATGGTTCTGTTGCGTTCGATTCTGATCGTTTCTTTGTTTGGTTGCGGTCTTGAGTCTTTGGCAGATTCAATCGCGACCATGGGCCGCTCCTACACCCTCTCCCCCGACCCCAGGGACTCGCACCATCCATGTCGCTCGCCCACTTCGCGGGCGCCTTCGGCGTCCAAATTTGATCCCCCCCAAATTTGTCCCGTAAGCGGGAGCGGGAGGAAAGCGGCTTCGCCGCTTTGCCGAGCTGGAGCTCGGCGTTCCCAGGGCGGAGCTGGGGCTCCGCGGGTCCGGGAGGGGCCCCTCCCCCCGCAAGCGGGAGAGGGGAGTTTTTACTCGAAGGTGACGGCGTCTTTCAGGAGTTTTCCTTCGGCGTCTTTGGCGGAGAGTTTGGGGTGCTCTCCGTTTACCAGGGGCCATTCGATGGCGAGGCCCGGGTCGTCCCAGCGCAGTGAGTGTTCGTGTTCCGGGGCATAGTAGTCGGTACATTTGTAGACGAACTCGGCTTCGGCACTGGTGACGTAGAAGCCGTGGGCGAAGCCTTCGGGGACCCAGAGTTGGCGTTTGTTTTCTGTGGAGAGGGTGACGCCTACCCACTGGCCGAAGGTTGGGGAGCTTTTGCGGATATCCACGGCTACGTCGAAGACTTCGCCTTTGATGACCCGCACCAGTTTGCCCTGGGTTTGTTGGGTCTGGTAGTGCAGGCCCCGCAGGATTCCCTGGGCGGATTTGCTATGGTTGTCCTGGACGAATACGCGTTCGGCGCATTCCCTGTTGAACAGATCCTGGCGGAAGGATTCGAAGAAGAAGCCGCGATCGTCGCCGAAGACTTTGGGTTCTATGATTTTTACGTCCGGGATTTTTGTTTCAATTATGTTCATATTGGTACAACAATTTCTTTCGGCTGCCATTCGCCTGCAAGCAGGCTCTTACTTGAATGGGCACGCTGTGCTTTGCCCATTCTACAGCGGGCCTGCGGCCCGTTGCCGAGCTGGAGCTCGGCGTTCCCAGGGGGAGGCGGCTTTGCCGCCTTTGCGGAACTGGGACTCCGTTGTCCCGGGTTGCCGTCTCCCCCGGCCCCTCTCCCGCAAGCGGGGGAGGGGCGATGGAGGTTAGAGGGTGGTCGCGAAGCGTTGCTGGTTGAAGAGCGAGCTTTCGCCGGTTTCCAGCAACAGCTGCAGCAGGTATTCGCCGTAGCCGCTTTTCATCAGTGGGTGAGCCTGGGCTTCAAGCTGTTCGGCGGTGATAAAGCCCTTGCGGTAAGCCACTTCTTCCGGGCAGGCGATCTTTTGGCCCTGGCGGCGCTCGATGGTCTGCACGAAGTGGGCGGCGTCCAGCAGGTTGTCGTGGGTGCCGGTATCCAGCCAGGCGCTGCCGCGGCCCATCAGCTCCACGTTGAGCTCACCGCGCTCCAAATAGATCCTGTTGATATCCGTAATTTCCAGTTCGCCGCGGGCGCTGGGTTTGATTTCCCGGGCCAAGTCGCAGACGTGGTTGTCGTAGAAGTAGAGGCCGGTTACCGCGTAGTTGGATTTCGGCTGGGATGGTTTTTCTTCCAGGCTTACTGCCCTGCCCTCCCTATCGAACTCAACTACACCGTAGGCGCGCGGGTCGGCGACTCGATATCCAAAGACGGTGGCGCCCTCTTCGCGGGCGTCGGCCTGTTGCAACACCTGGCTGAAGTGTTGGGCGTAGAAGATATTATCTCCCAGCACCAGGGCGCTGTTGTCATTGCCGACGTGCTCACGGCCAATCAGGAACGCCTGCGCCAGTCCGTCCGGTCTCGGCTGTATCGCGTAGGTGATATTGATCCCCCACTGGGCACCATCTCCCAGCAGGCTTTGAAACAGGACCTGTTCCTGCGGCGTCGTGATAACCAGGATGTCGCGAATGCCCGACAGCATTAGCGTAGTGAGCGGGTAGTAGATCATCGGCTTGTCGTACACCGGCATCAGCTGTTTGCTGACCCCCTTGGTGAGCGGGTACAAGCGTGTGCCGGAACCGCCGGCGAGAATGATGCCCTTTCTGGTTGAAGATCCTTTCATGGTTATTCCCCCCTAGAATCTAAGTAAATTGCCCTTCCAACAACCACCGCTTCCGGCTTCACCTCACCTTCCCCCAAGGTGTGCTGCGCTAGCCGGAAACGGCGCGGGTGCCGATTGGGCTTCCCATTTCTGGCGACGTAGGTCTTTCGTTGCCATACTGCCGCCGTTTACCCCTGTTCGCCTGTAAGCAGGCTCCTACGGCGGGCCTGCGGCCCGTACCACCCCTCCCCCAACCCCTCCCCCGCAAGCGGGAGAGGGGATATTAGGGACGTAGCCCGGATGGAGGCGCGTAGCGCCGGAATCCGGGATTGTGGTGCCGCTGCCCCCTATCCCGGATTCCGCTGCGCTCCATCCGGGCTACGCCTATTGATCCGGAACCTCGAACCCCGAAACTTGAGTTAAAAGGACAGCACCGCTGCCGTCCCCACGGCTATACGATAGAGAATTTCTGTTACGTCCTTGGTGACCTGCAGTTCGCTGGACTGGATTTTTGGCATCACCATGATTTCATCGCCCGGGCGCAGGAGGCCTTTCAGGCGGTTGTCGAACTTGCTGTCGTCTATGCGGCTGATGGTGCCGTCCAGGTGCAGGATGACCAGTTCGTCCTGGTTGGCGTTGTTGGCGAAGCCGCCGGCCATCTCGATATAGTCTTCGAGCGTATGACGCTCGTTGAATACCAGCGAGGTCGGGAAGATCACCTCGCCCACCACGGAGACGGTGGAGGTTCTCAGCGGTACCACCAGTTCGTCGCCGTCTTCCAGCAGCATACCGGCGGCGTTGGGATTGTTGGCCAGCACCACCTGGCCGCGCGGTTGGGCTTTGCGCGCCTGGGCGATAAATTGCTGGATCATGGCCGCGTTTTCCGACTGGGCGCCCTTTTCCAGTTCGGTATTCGGCTGGCGGGTGAGGACTTCCATCTGCAAAGCATCCAAGGAGCGTTCCAGTGCGGCGCGCTGCTTTTCTGCCACGCTCTTGCGATACAGCTGCACCGCGGACTGGTCGGCGTTGTCGCGGTAGCTCAGTTGCGACAGCAAGTGTTCCAGGGTGGCACCGTAGGGCAGTACATAGGTGGCGGGACCATCCAGTTCACCGCTGACTTTCACCGAGATCGACTTGATGTCGCTGTCGCGCACCAGTTCGACGCGGGCGCCGGGATACAGCGGGGTGGTCAGCGCTTCCTCCAGCGGCAGGTAGCTGGCCTGTTGCAGGTCGTCGATGACCTGGGTGATACGGGCGAAGTTGGCCTGGGGGTCCGGCTTGGCCACCAGCAGCATTTCGCCAAGCTGGGTGTAGGGGCCGGTAAATTCGATTTGCGCCGCCTGTTGCACGGCGCCCTCTACGGTGACGGCGCCGTTGCGCGGGCCTACGACAATGGCATCGCCGTTGCGCAGTTGCAGCGCGGGCATGGTTCCCTCTACCAGGAAGTTGTAGAGGTTGACCTTCTGCAGCAACTGCTCGCCTCGCAGCACTTTGACATCGATAAAGCTGCCGCTCTCACGGTTAACGCCGCCGGCACTATCCAGATAATAAAGGATGGAATCGGATGAAAAGCCATTGTAGAGGCCGGGGTTGTTAACGTAGCCGGTGACAAATACCTTGACCGGCTGGCTGGCCTCCAGGTTGGCGTAGGCATTGACGTTGTTCTTGAACACGCGCTTGACGTGGCGCAGCACGAAGCTGTTGAGTTCCCCGTTCTCCACACCGGCAACGTGCACCGGCCCCACTTCGGGCACGAAGATATTGCCCTGGGGATCCACCGGCAGGGTGGCGCTGAAGCTGTAGGCACCCCACAGCTGCAGGTTGATCTGGTCGCCCACGGTGATGCGGTAGGCCGGATTGAAACCGCTGAAGGGCTGGTCCTTGAACGCGCCGCGGAACAGGGACTGGCCGAATACCGGTATGCCGGACTGCGGAATCTCGGTGGATTCCGATTCGTCCAGCAGTTGGGTCTCCAGGGCATGAGTTACTGGTGCCACCAGCGCTGTCAGCAGAGTGAGCCATGCCCCGAGGGTTTTCAGTTTTCTTGCGAACATCTGTATCGATCTATTAATTCGTGTTTGTTTTGTTCCGGGCCGTGTTTCTGGGCGCCTATCTGTCGGTGATCGCGGCCAACGGCTACTCCTGCATTTTGCGGGCCTGCGGCCCGTTGCCGAGCTGGAGCTCGGCGTTCCCAGAGGGCCGCCTGGCAGATTTTGCTCCTGCAAAATCTGCATTTCCGCTGGGCGGCATTCCGCTGGGCGGCATTCCGCCATCCATGGCGGTCACAGCAGGCTCCTAGATCCTCCATCAAAAAAGGCGGAGAAAATTAAACTCTGTGGTCGCGGATGCTGGCGACCAGCATTTTTCCAATGCCGTAAATCAGCAGCAAAATTACTGCCAGGCTGGCCAGGTTATACAGTTTGCGCGGGTATTCGGCCTCCTCCGCCAGGGAGGGCTGGCTTACCACCATCAGGTGCTTGAGCCGGCCGGAAGCTTCCATACGCGCGGTTTCCAGGGCTTTGAGCGACGTGGCGTAGGTATCCGTAGCAAACTGCAGGTCCAGTTGCAGGTTCTGGAAGTGGGCGCTCAGGCTGTTGAGGCGCTGCTCGCCATTTTCTTCGGAGACCCCTACCAGGCGCTCTTTTTCCTCGCCTATCTGATTCTCCAGCGCCTCAATTTCCGCCTTCAAGGAAACTATCTGCGACGAGTTGGAGTTCAGGTAGGTCCTGGCGGCGGTGAGCGTGGCGCGCTGCTCGGCCAGCTTGGCCTCCAACCCTTGGATAATGCCGCTGATGCCCTTGGTGAGTTCTTCCGGGCTGACCACTTTGTTGCGGTTCTGAAAGTCGAGGATTTCCTGCTTGGCGATGCGCAGTTTGGCCTGCGCCAGTTCCAGTTCGCTACGCACGAAGGCCACCTGCTTGTCCGCCAGTTGGTTGCTGATGGCGTTGACGAAATCCTCGGATTTCTGCGTGACCGTCTCGATCAGCTTGCGCGCGAACGCCGGCTCGAAAGCCTGCATTTCGATAGTGATAATACCGGTCGTCTCGTCGTGCCCGACACCGATATGCTCGCGGTAGTATTCCAGGTAGTCTTCCTGGGTGGCGTCGGAGGCGAGGCGCGAGAAGAGATCGTAGCGGTCGCTTTTGTAGTAATCAGCAAGTTGCAGTGTCTCATCCAGGTACAGCGCCATATCCAGGGAGTGGATATAGTTGACTACCAGGAAAGCATCCTGGCTGTCCGCGCCCATGCCCGGCACCAGGAAGCCGAGGCTGGAAGACATACCTTGGCTGGAGCTGTTGTCCTTGACGATCAGCTGGGTGCTGCTGACATAGCGGTCGGACACCCAGAAAAAATAGTAGGCACTCACTAGCAACAGCGGCAAGCCAACGCACAGCGCCAAGCCGCGCCAGCCGGAATTCACGCTGCCCCGCTCCGCATGCGGCTCGTTGGCGGCGAAGCTGGCCATCATGCCCTTAACCGCATCGGAGGCTTTTTTCAACCCGCCACCGTCGGTATTCTGTTTTCGCTCTTTCGCAAGCAAACTGTTCGTTTCCATTTCCACTGTTTATGCGTTGAGCGGCTGTACCGCTCTATTCTGTTCTTGCACCTGGGGCTTCGACAGTCCCTGCTGGTACAGCTCTATGGCCTCTTCCACTGTATCGAAAATCAGCAACCCTTCGGGTCCCAGGTAAATTCCGACATCGCAATTCTTTTTCAGTTGCTCCATGCCGTGGGAGACGATAATAAAGTTGGCCTTTTTGCGCTTTTCGGCGATAACCTGTTCACACTTGTGCTTGAAGTGCGCATCCCCCACCGACATCACTTCGTCCACTAGGTAGCAGTCGAAGTCCACAGCAATGCTCAAGCCAAAGGCGAGGCGAGAGCGCATACCGGAAGAATAGGACTTTACTGGTGCATCGAAGTAATCGCCGATCTCGGCGAATTCCTGCACCCGCTCCAGCACATTCTGTCGGCTGCGCCCCCAGATACCGTGAATACCGCAGATGAAGGCGGCGTTCTCGCGCCCGGTTATGCTGCCTTGGAAACCACTGGCCAGCCCCATGGGCCAGGAGATGCGCTCATTAGTAATTACTCGTCCGTAGTCCGGGTAATCGATACCGCCCATAATGCGTAACAGGGTGGACTTGCCAGCGCCGTTGCGGCCGAGGATGCCAATATTCCTCCCCTCCGGAAAAACCGCATTCACGTCCTTGAACAGCACCTTGCGGCCGTGCGGAGTGCGGAAGGACTTGGTGAGATTACGCAGCTCGATCATTGGCTGCGCACCAAGTCGCGCCACTGACTGCGGTAAACCAGCAGGCCAAAGCCAAGCATCGCCAATGAGCTGAAGGCCAGATATGTCAGGTTGGCAAACATACCGTGGTAGCTGGCAAACAAGCCTTCACGGGTCAACTCAATAACGTGCAGCAGCGGATTCCAGGCTAGGTAGGGGTGGTATTTCTCCGGCACCTGCTCCAGGGAGAAGAAGATCCCGGACATAAAGTACAGCGGCCGCTGGATCATGGAGCCGAACTTCGCTGCCTCCGGATATTTCTCCCCAGCCACGCACAGGGCTAGACTCAGACCGAGGCAGAAACACAGATAGAACAGATTGACCGCCACCAACAGCAGTAAGTCATTGAACACTGCCACAACGCCGAACCAGGCGAGGATGGCCAGCAGGACCACCATACTGGACAGGTAGATGGCAAACTCCAGCAGCACCCGGGCCACCACCGCATCGAAGGGGCGCAACTGGCGATAGTTGAACAGACCGCGGTTGGATTCCACCGCTGCCAGAGATTTGGTGAAGCTGTGGGAGAAGAACAGGAAGGGAGCTATGCCCGCAAGCATAAACAGCACGGTGGGGATGCCCGGGTAGAATTCCCGCCCACCGAAGCTGAAGATGGCCGCCAGCACCATGATATGCATAGCCGGCTCCAGCAACACCCACGCATAGCCCAGCCGCCACTTGCCAAAGCGGGTTTTCATCTCGCGCACCAGCAACGCGTGAATGACGTCGCGCTGGATTTGCCAGGCTGTACGTTGAACAGTCGGACCCATGTCGAATCATTTTGTGTTTGATTATTGCGCGGCTTCCCCTGATGTGCCGCGCCCATTGACTAGATGGCTTGGGTTAGACTGAAAGCGCCCCGGAAATTCCCCCAATACCGCAGTGGCTATCTGCCTATCTGCGCAAAAAGCGCGCAGATTCTGTCCATTTTTGTGAACTACGTCAATGTTTGGGCTTGCTCACTTGGCGACAGATCACAGGCACCTATGCCATCCACCATCTATATGAACGTCCCTGTGCAACCCCGGAATCCTATCCAAAAAAACCGGTACGGTCATGCCCAATTTGATTACACGCCATTACACGAGGACCTGGCCCGCCCCTCGGCAAAGCTTTACTCTGCAAAATCAGAACCAAATTCGCGCCACCCTGCTGTGCCGAACCGGCGCCCACGGATAGGGCCCATGGACACCCCAAATAAAAAAGGCCGCACCCGGATGGACGCGGCCTTTTTTAATTTGGTGGAGCTAAGCGGGATCGAACCGCTGACCTCAACACTGCCAGTGTTGCGCTCTCCCAGCTGAGCTATAGCCCCAAATTGGTGTGCTTTCCGTCGAAAGCGGGGCGCATTTTAACAGCGCCCCGGCGGCTGTCAACTAGAAAAACAACTTTTTAATCAATCAGTTAGCGACCGGGGTGTCGGGGTTGGTTCACGGGCCTGGCGGCCCGGGCGCAGCTGGAGCTACGCGGTCCCGGGTGCGCGGAACTCCGGCTCCGCATTGGGCGGACACAAGGTTCGCCCAATGCGGATCGGGCGTTGGTCGAGGCCTCGCAAGACGGCACCAAGCCCGGCGCACAGGCCATTGTGACCGCGACGCAAAAGGGCTGGCTCACGGTATCTTCGGTAACCCTGCCCACGGTGGCTGCCATGCGGCGAATGGCACCCTGTATCGCCGCACGATATGCGGCGAATAACTTGCGCATGCGGAGATTGCGACTCATAATCTCCGCATGAATAGCGGTGATTACAAGTACATCTGGCAGGCCGGCGACTGGCCGAACTGGCGCTTCGATCTGGCGGCGTTGGCTGGCCCCATGGTCGAAGTCAGCCGTGCACAGGGCCTGCTGCTGGGGCGCCTGGCCGACGTCGGCATGGCCCTGCGCGACCAGGCGAGCCTCTCGGCGCTCACAGAGGACGTGGTCAAGACCAGTGAGATCGAGGGCGAACGGCTCGATGTCGAGTCCGTGCGCTCGAGCATCGCCCGTCGCCTGGGCGTGGACATCGGCGCCTTGGCCCCGGTGGATCGGCATGTCGAAGGCGTGGTCGAGATGGTGCTCGATGCCACGGCCAACTGTACGACTCCGGTCACCCGGGAGCGGTTGTTCGGCTGGCATGCCGCGTTGTTTCCTACCGGTTACTCCGGCCTCTCCAAAATCAAGGTCGGCGGCTGGCGAGACGATGCCAGCGGTCCGATGCAGGTGGTATCGGGTCCCATCGGCCGGCAGCGCGTGCATTTCGAAGCGCCGCCGGCCGATCGTCTGGACGCGGAGATGAACCGTTTTCTCGAATGGGTCAATGGGGAGTTGGGGGAGCCACCGCTCATCAAGGCGGGCCTCGCCCATCTGTGGTTCGTGACCTTGCATCCCTTCGACGACGGCAACGGTCGGGTCGCCCGCGCCATCGGCGACCTGCTGCTGGCGCGTGCCGACGGCAGCCCGCAACGCTTCTACAGTCTGTCGGCGCAGATCCAGCGGGAGCGCAAGGCCTACTACGATATCCTGAAAAGAACCCAGAAAAATTTGCCAGGAGCAAATTTTCACGCCAGCCCCGCAGGGGTCAGGCACAGGGATGTGCCTGACAGCCGATCGATGGACGTCACCGAGTGGCTGGCCTGGTTCCTCGATACCCTCCATCGCGCCGTTGATCAGGCGCAGCACACGCTCGATGCCGTACTGACCAAGGCGCGTTTCTGGCAGCACTGGGCGGCCACACCCTTGAACGAGCGGCAGGTGAAGCTGCTCAACCGACTGCTCGACGGCTTCGAAGGCAAGCTCACCAGCAGCAAGTGGGCAGCCATTGCCAAGTGCTCGCCGGACACGGCCCTGCGCGATATCAACGACCTGCTCGCGCGGGGCGTGCTGCGGAAATCAGGTGCAGGTGGGCGCAGCACCAGCTACGAGTTGAACAAGCCGCCGGTGGTGTGAGCGCTCCTCGCAATGACTTGGCTCCCCAACCGAACAGCGCCTTCATGGACACGCACATCACGCAAATCCCAGCACACCGCTTCCAGGAACGGTAGCCGTTCTGGGATATTGAAATTGGTCTGCTGATGCATCTTACCCACCTCTTCGGCACTGTTAGCTTTTCATTTCAGTGACCGTACACAACCCAGCCTGCCCCTCGGCCTGGCGAGGCCCGATTAAATTGCAATCAAAACATGTCTGTGCATCCAGACCCGTAGCCTGGATGCAGCGCAGCGGAATCCAGGATCCCAAGTCCACGTGGCGGAACATCACTCTCCGTAACCCCCAGCATCATCCACAACGCCCCTCCCACCCCAATCGGCGTCATACACACCACGGCGAACGAATTGGTGAAAGGAGGAATACGGCCAGTCCCGCACCCGATTGACCAGTCGGTGCTTTACCGGATTGAAATGAATGTAATCCAGGTGGCGATGCAAATCCTCCTGATCCCGAATCGTGTGTTCCCAGTAGCGCCGCTGCCAGAGGTCGTATTCGCCTCTGCTATTACGCGATATGGCTGCACCGCTCTTTGCCAGGGCGCGGCTGAAGCTGCTTTTGATCGACTTCCAGCGGGCCGGGTAGTCGTCATCACCGGGCGACAGGGTCCATATTGTGTGGAGATGCTCTGGCAGTACCACCACCGCGTCTATCGCAAAGGGGCACCTGTTACGAGCCATTCGGAACGCGTTCCGCAAGGCATCGATATGATCCACCAGGGTGGTGGCACGGCGGTCTCGCAGGGTGACGGTGAAGAAGTAGGTGCCTCCGGGCAGGCGGTTGCGGCGGTAGTTGACCATTTGGCGATCCTCCTTGATCTATGGGGCCATCTTGGGCTGGGTCCTGGGATGGGAGAGTTCCCGGATTCCGCTGCGCTCCATCCGGGCTACGTGCTACGCCTGGACGGGTGGTCAGCGACCTGTAGCCTGGATGCAGCGCAGCGGAATCCGGGGCAGTCTACCCCAATGCCGCATACTCCTTCTCCCACCGCTTCAGCACCTTCTTGCCGGCGCCGCCGAGCACTTCCACGGCCTGGCGCAGGCGGGCGCGGCTGAGGTCCGGGCCCAGCAGGACCATGGCGTCCATGACCGAGAAGGACGCTGTGGTTCCACTGATGGCGACGAACAGGGGCGCGTTGAAGTCCTTGAGTTTGACGTCCATGGTGGTGGCCAGGGCTTTCACCGCCTGGAAGATGCTGTCTTTGTCCCAGCTGCGCAGGGCCTCCAGGCGCCAGAGGGCGAACTGCAGCAGTTTCTTCTGCTCTTCCAACTCCAGCTTGTTGCCGGCGAAGTTGGCCTCGGTCAGCGGCAGTTGGCCGGCGGCGAGGAACCCGACCAGAGGGGCGAAGTCGCCGAAGGTCTCCATGCGCTCGCGGGCGTGGGGCAGGACCTTGAGCAGGTTGTCGCGATTGAACAGCCACTCCTGCAGGCGGTCCGCCAGTTGCTCATTCTCCAGTTCGCGAATCCACAGGCCGTTCAGCCAGGACAGCTTCTCCACGTCGAACACCGGGCCGCCGAGGGAGACACGCTGGATATCGAAGTGCTCGAGCATCTCTTCGAGGGAGAACTTCTCGCGCTCGTCCGGCATGGACCAGCCCATGCGACCCAGGTAGTTCAGCAGGGCCTCGGGCATAAAGCCGGCGCGCTGGTAATAAAGGATGGAGGTGGGGTTCTTGCGCTTGGACAGTTTGGTTTTGTCCGGGTTGCGCAGCAGCGGCAGGTGGCAGAGCACCGGCATCACCCAGCCGAAGTATTCGTACAGCAACTTGTGCTTGGGGGCGGAGTTGATCCACTCCTCGCCGCGCAGCACGTGGGTGATCTCCATCAGGTGGTCGTCCACCACGTTGGCCAGGTGGTAGGTGGGCATGCCGTCGGACTTGAGCAGTATCTGCGCATCTACCTGGCTCCAGTCGATCTCGATGGGGCCGCGCAGCAGGTCGTCCACCACGCAGGTGCCCTCTTCCGGCACCTTCATGCGCACCACATAGGGCTCACCGGCATTGCGGCGGCGCTCGAACTCGTCTGCCGGCAGGGCCAGGTCGCTGGGCTTCAGGGCGGTGCGGCCGGCCTCGCGCAGCTGTTCCCGCAGTTGCTCCAGTTCCTCGGCGGTGCGGTAGCAGTGGAAGGCGTGGCCCTTCTCCACCAGTTCGTCGCAGTACTTCTTATAGATGTGGCCGCGCTCGCTCTGGCGGTATGGGCCGCGGGGGCCGCCCACATCCGGGCCTTCCTGCCAGTCCAGGCCCAGCCAGCGCAGGCTGTCGAGGATGGCTTTCTCCGACTCGGGGGTGCTGCGCTGCTGGTCGGTATCCTCGATCCGCAAAATAAACTGGCCGCCCTGGGCGTGGGCAAAGCACTGGTTGAACAGGGCGATATAGGCGGTGCCCACGTGGGGATCGCCGGTGGGGGAAGGTGCGATTCGGGTTCTTACGGTCATGGCAAACCTGGTTGGAGGTTAATAAAGAAGGAGACTTCGAGGCGCGGGATTATAGCGCCTCCGTTCAAAATAGGCGCGCCAGGTGGATGGAGAAGAACAACCTGACTTTTTAGTAAAACGTTCCATTTGCTCGTCATCATGAAACAAAATGACACGAAAATAGTGACATCGCTCGCAAAAGCAGTATCATTCGCGCAACTTACGGGAAACGCCTTGACAAAGTGAATAACACTAGCAGGGGTAGGGTTATTTCCTGTAAGATCGCTACCACAATTAAAAGCTACTTTTGGTCCCAGGAAGATTTGCCATGAAAAAAACCGCTCTCCGCGCTCTTGTTGCGGCTACCGCACTGTCTTGTTCCCTGTCCGCGCTGGCCGCCAGCGATGGTGATGTCGGCAGCAGCAACTCCAGCGGCACAACCGAAATCACCCTTGAAGTAGGCAACCTGATAGTCGTTCGCAATCTGAAAGACATCGATCTCACCACTGCGGGCACCGCTGCCGGCAGCGACATCACTGGAAGCGAAACCCTTTGCGTGGGCGGGCTCGGCTTCACCGGCTACACCGTACAGCTGGACAGCACTAACGGCGGCGCAAGTACCGGTACCTACGAACTGGGCAATGGCACCGACACCATCACCTACCAGGTGGCCTTTGATGATGACACTGCGTCCGCCAGCGGCACTGCCCCCGATGCAACAACCGGCAGTGTAGCCACCACCTTCAGCAATCTCGGCACCCTGAGTTGTTCGGCGGACAATGCAAGAATCTTCGTCACCATTCCGGCCGCCCAGTGGGAAACCATTTCCGACACCACGAACCTGACAGATACGCTGACCGTCACCGTCGCTGGCAGCTAAAGGTTCTGATGGGTGGGGTGGAAGCTCCGCCCACCCCTTCCCATGAAACGTGTCATAGCGAGCACTTTGCTCGCGCTGTGTCTGTGCGCCCAAAATAATATCGGGCTCGCGGCCAGCGCGGCCTTTACACTGGAAACTGCAGCGCCGGACGGCTTTGCCGATCTCACCGGGCCGCAGCAACTGGTGGCCGACCTCTATTACGGCAATCGCCAGATCGGTGCGGCGAGCGTGAGCGTCACCCCCCATACTGTCAGCTTCAACGATCCGGAAGCCGTCCTGCAACTGCTGCCGGAAGTCCTGGCGCCGGAGACCCTGCTGGTTTTACTGCGGCAACCCCATCCAAGCAACTCGGACCGGGTGTGCTTCTCCAGCAGACAACGCAATTGCGGCTTCATTACCCCCGAGAGTTTCGGGGTGATCTACGACAACAGCCGCTACCGCATCGATCTTTTTTTCTCTCCCGATCTGCTGCCTCGGATAGCGGCCATCGACAGCCCCTATCTGCCGGATTCCAGCAGCGACTTCTCCTTTGTACAGAATCTCTCTGGCACCTGGTCCGGCGTCAAGGCCGATGCCGGCGACGCCCAGGCCACCTCGCTGTTCGGTCAGTCGATCCTGAGTTTCGGCGAGAGTGGCCTGCACAGCACCTGGTCCGCTACCGACAACGGCAATTCACAGGTGACACAGCTGCACTGGACCAGGGACTACCGCGGCCGCGCCTATTCCGCGGGCATCATCCAGCCCCAGCACGGCTTCTCCAGCTTTGTCTCCTCCCCCTATCTCTACGGGGTCGAGTATCGGAGTTCCAATAACAGCCGCACGGACTACCGCTACAATCAGGGCTCCCCCCTGGAAATCAACATGCCGGTGCGTGGCCGGGTCGAAATCTACCGGGACGGCCGCTTGATCGCCAGCGAACTGCTGGAGGCCGGCAACCGCCTTCTGGACACATCCAGCATGCCCGGCGGCGCCTATGAAGTGGAGATCCGCACCTTCGACGAGAACGGCAGGCCCCTGATACAGCAACGGGAATTCTTTACCAAGGACTCCCAACTGCCGCCGCCGGGGGAATGGCGCTGGGCGATACAGGCAGGAAAGCCGGCCCGGCTCATTCAGTCTGAACTGTTGCCGGACCAGCTCGACACCTATTTCGTACAGGCGGGTGTCGCCCGGCGCCTGTTCGACGATACCGGCCTGTTCGTCAACCTGGGGGCCAGTGGCGACCAGCAGTTGGCGGAACTGGGCGGGCGCTGGATCGGCGAATATCTGGAGATGTCCCCCAGCCTGGTCCACGGCAGCGATGGCCGTAGCGGCCACCGTTTCCACGCCCTGGTGAAGACCCCGCTGTTCAGCCTCAGCCTGATGGAAACCCGGCTGGGGAAAGGCACCGGCACCGATACCGAATACAACCTGCTGGGCAGCGGCTATCGCCAGCGCAACGCAGCGCTCACCGGCCCGCTGCTGGGCGGCCACCTGTCCCTGCGATACTCGGAGCGGGACCACAGTCTCGCGATCGAATCCCCCGAATTTGCCCTGGACACCCAGTACACCGATTCAAATCACCTGGCCACCCTGGAGTACCGGCGCGATTTCTTTCGCAACCGCCACTGGCACGGCGACTTGACCCTGGCTCACAGCGAGGCCGGGGGCCAGGGACTCACCACCGCCACCTTCGAGTTCCGCTTCCGTGACGACCACTGGAACCACAGCGCCCGCCTGCGCGGCGACCGCGGCCGGGAAGACGAGCAGAACACCCGCGCGGGCTTCCGCAGCAGCTGGCGCGATGGAGACCTCTGGGCGGCGGAGGTGCACCAGCAGTTTTCCAGTGAAGTGGCGGCGGATGAATATACCTTTGGAAGCAGCACCCGTATCGCCGGCCGCCGCGGCCTGCTTAGTTCCACCCTGAACTACCGGCACGGCGAAACCGGCGGCAGCACACTCAACTACCTGGGCAGCTTCAGCACCAATTTCATGACTGACGGCGGCGCCTTCGCCTGGGGCGGGGAACGCGCCCTGAGCAGCGCGGTACTGGTGGACATCGCCGGCGGAGAAGACCAGCAGTTCGAAATACTTGTGGACGGCGTGCGCCGCGGCTATGCCAGCGGCGGCGGCCGCTCCGTCGTCAACCTGCCCTCTTTCAGGAGCTACGATATCCAGCTGCGGCCGCTGGCCGAGGGGTTCTACGACTACAGGGAGATTCAGGATACCGTTACCCTCTACCCCGGCAACGTGGCTGCCGCCGAGTACAAGATCCAGCCGGTAATCCTGGTCCTCGGCCGCCTGGTGCGCGACGGGAAACCGGTGGCGCACAGGAAGATCTCCATCGGTGAGTACAGTGCGGTTACCGACGAGTTCGGTGTTTTCCAGATGGAAATGCACGGTGACCCGAAATTCCTGCGCGCACCGGAAGTGCAGTGGGGCGGGTGCCTGGTGCCCCTGCCGGAACAGAGCACAGGGGAGCACTGGCTGAATTTGGGAGATATCAATTTCGACGCGGCGGACTGCGGCGGCGAGGCGGACCATGTCGCCAGCCGCTAAACATCCATTGCCGATTCTGGTATTTATCGCACTGCTGGCGACCGCCTGGCCGATGCTCGCCTGTGCGCAGCAAAATGTATTGGATATCAGCGGCCTCGACCCGATTTCCATCGTCAGTTGGAACGGCAGCGGCGGCCTGATGGGCGAAGACGACTACTGTATCCTGTCCTACAGAGAATTCTGGTTCGGAGCCTTCTCTAGGCAATATGATGTCGCCGCCTATCACAACGGTTATGTCGACGGCGACGGCGATTTCGCGCTGGAACACGTGTCCGGTGACCAGTTGAAAGTCTCCCTGGGCTGGCGGGGCAATGCCACTGGCGGCAACTTCGTGACTCTGCGCCCCCAAGAGACCAGCGGCGACGTGACGGGGCGACAGGATGGCGCCTCTGATTGCAGCCAGCCCGAGGCCCTCGCTACCATCCGTATCGACATCTCAGCCACGACCCTGGCCACGGCCCAAGCCGGCACCTACAGCGGCACCTTCCAGATCGATGTCTGGCAATTTACCGGCAACGGCAGCGGTCGCTACCCCTCTTCGGGACCGATTTACCAGTCGTTTTCGGTCACCATTCCCGAATTGGTCCAGATCACCAACCTGGATGACATAGACCTCGGCAGTTTCGATGGTGTCAACGACCTCACCCAGGGCGACGACATCTGTATTTTCCGCAACGGTTTCGGCGACTTCCGCATCAAAGCCAGTGGCGGGTCCGGCACTGCCGATGCCTTCCTTCTGTCGAACGGTGCAGGGCAGATACCTTACCAGGTGGCACTCAAGGATGACGCCATGGCAAGTTTCGTAACGGTGGCGGCGGGCCAATGGCTCGGGGGATTAAACGGCCACGGCAGCCAGAATTGCGGCGGCGGCACCAATGCGTCGTTTCAAGTGACGGCGCTGGCCAGCGATATGATGACCGCGACGTCCGGCACTTACTCGGGGACCCTCTACCTGACCGTAGAGCCAGATTAGGGACCTGCGGGCACAAATAGCTTACCGACGGCCAAATCTCCGCGCAAAACTGGCCGGGCAGCCTATGCAATGGGTTGTACAGCGGACGGGGAAAATATGCAAATCAGTACCTATATCCAGCGGGGCGCCCGGAGCCATGCAATGGAGAACAGTTACAACGACAGATCAACATTGAGCGTAGAGTTGGATTAGCGGTATTGCCATGCGGTTTTCCAGGTTTCTTATTGTCCCCATCATGTTTTTACTATCGGCGCAAAGTGCGTTCGCCCAGTCCACCAATATCGACGACTGTGGCAACGGCGTGGCAGCCCCCCCATTGACACAAGAGCGCAACGACGACCCCAACCGCTTTGTCGGCGTGTGCCACTTGGAGAACACTACCAGCACTTTTGCTTACGATCCCAGTGACGACTACCTTGGCGAGCTACAGTTCTCGGTGCGCAGCTGCTCCACCCACTGGGGAGAAGTCTGTGAGAACGCCATTCCCTATACAGTGGTTATTTCGGGGGAAAGCGATGGCTCCAGCTTTGTTTTGAGAAGAGATCGGGGGAATGGCAATCAGACCGTGGAGATCGGCATGGTGTACTCCAGTGGGGGGATAAGCCATGAGGTATCGCCGGATACCGAAGTGCCCATGCACTCAGGAGGGGACGGCGCGGTACCGAGCATGTTTCCCGGCGGCGACAACGGCTGGCAGCGGCCCGCCAGCATTACCGTGAACCTGACAAATCCCCGTGCCAACTTACAGCCGGGCACCTACTCCGGAACCTTTTATCTATCCATCTATCAGTGCGGCTCCATTGGAGGAGGCGGCTGGAATTCCATTTGCAACGGCCAACAGAGATATACGTACCTGGAAAGCCTGCCGTTTCACATTGAGCTGGGTCTCGGCTCGACGATCCGCATCAGTGGCCTGGAAGATATGGCCCTGTCGATAAATCCCGGCAGCGGCGCCACCGGCAGCCAGATTTTCTGCGTGGAGAGCAGCGGCGGCGCCCTGTTCCGGATCACCGCCGACAGCGCCAGCGGCAGCGGACAGTTTCAATTGCAGGGGATCGACCAGTTGGAGTACTCGGCAAGGGTGGAGCATCTTCCCAGCGGCCGCAGCGAAGATCTTCCGGAAGGGCAGGTCTCATCGAGCACCTGGCCCGGCCACAGCGACAGCCAGTGCCAGAATCTGGCCCAGGAGAATATGCAGATCACGGTCAACGTAAGCCAGGCGGAACTGGAGCAGGCTCAGAGTAGCAGTTACGCCGACACCCTGACCCTCACCGTGGAGCTGGAGTAGAGGCCCCCCTGTAGGAGCGGCGGGGCGGCCATCCGTCGGTGGCCGCGATCGACTTGCACTGTGAAGCGAGCTGTCGCGACCACCAGCCACCCCTACAACAACGGCAATTGCAACTTCTCCGTCTCCCTCCCCCGCGCCAGCAACTCCAGGTGCCCACCGATGATTTCCTCTTTGATCGGCAGGCTGGCACCGGCATAGAGGCGACCACTCAGTTCCAGCGGACGGCAGCCGGCTTCGCCCTGGCAGTACTGCACATCACTCACTTCCACATTGATATTGCCGGTGTTCTTCAGCAGCCATTGGCCGCCTTCCTTTTCCAGCTGCAGGTTGTAAGTACCCTCTTTGGGTTGCACGAAGACCAGGGCCTGGTAGGCCACCAGTATTTTCAAAGCGGTTTTGTCGGTCTTGATATCCCCCACCACCGGTTTGAACGTCACCCGGTAGACCTTTTCCTTGTCCAGGTTCCGCTCCAGGGGCATCAGCCGGAAGCGCCGCTGTTCGCCGCTGGTGAGCACCGCCCTGGCGGGGCTCACCAGCAGTTTGAACTCCTTCGGGTCCACCACGCGCACGCGTTTCTCGTCTGGCAGGCCGGGGTTGTCGACCCGGTAGATCTCGGTCTGTAGGTACAGGGTTTCCTCGTCCGGATTGGACACCAGGATATCGTCACGGGCGTTGGGGGAGTCGTCCAGGTAGACGATGATCTTGTCCAGGGACATGCCGGCCAGTGCCGGCTGTGCCAGCAGCAGCAGGAAGGCGACGATAATTCTGCTCATAGCGTATGCAAACGGCTTTGTGATAAAAATCTCATTTTATCCGGCTCGTTAAGCGGAGGAAACCGCTATTCCGCCACTATCAGAATCATCCTGGCCTGGTGGGAAACGGGCACCGGAACACAGTGGTTGCCGGCTTGGCCGGGAAGGCGCTCTTCGGTCACTGCGCCGTCCCCGATATTCCGGATTGATAGGTAATAACTATGGGCAGGGATATGGCTGAGACACAACCGGCCGCTAGCGGGATCATCGGTTTGATGCCATTTGACCCGGGGGGATACAGACAGGGTGATGCGCGCGGAAGCGGAAGCAGAGGCATCGGTGGTTTCAGCACCGCTGGCAGGGAGAGGCAAGACGAGGCTTACCCACAACGAGATACCGAACGCGGACTTTCCATATTCCATGACTTCGGGCTTCCAGTTACCGCTTCCGGCGATCGGCCAAATTTCGCGGTTCAATCCATTGGGCTTTGCGAGGGGCTCGCCATACACGGAATATTTGGCGCCAAAATCCCCGCTGTCACCGGCCCTCGCTTGGCACCGTTCCACCGCCCCGGGTAGGCTGCGCTCTCTCCGAAACAGGGGTGCAAACGCGACAGGGACCAGCCTTCGCCTTTCGCTTTGCGAACTAGCTGAGGCGGCCCGGCCGGCGCCTTTCCGAATAGCGGCTGGGCCAGATAGCTTCAGGCTCCACGCCGATGGCATCCGCGATGATGCGTTCCCCTTTGGGCCAGGGGCCATCCAACGCTTTGGTTAAAGTGCTGGGAGACTTATAGCCGTGGTGGCGCGAAAGCCGACGCAGTGTCCAGCCGGCTTTCTCGATGGCTGCCTTGATATCTGCACGATGCCAGTCCCCGAGGGCTGGTTTTTTCGGGAGTTTTTTTTCGTTCATGTATAAACAATGGTTCGAGGTGAATAGCAACGCTTGCGCCGCCCAACAGTAAATTACGCACCCCACCGCCTAAAATCAACAATCTATTGACGGAAAAACTATGCTTGAGAAGAAAAACAGGAAGAAACTCAGCAAACCTCACGGAAGCGGACATGACTGATGGGCTGAGGACGGGCAGGCCTAGCGCGGACCCAAGGATTGGACAACTTCCGGAAAGATTGAGACTGGCGATGAATGGAGTGTCCATCCGCGCGTTCGCGGAGAGGGCCGGCATCGCGGAAGGGACTTTGCGCAACCTGATATCAGGAGGTGTTCCCAGGCTGGACAATGTATTACGCATCGCTGACGCGGCGGGGGTGTCGGCGGCATGGCTGGCGACCGGCGAGGGGCAAATGCACCCGGGAAAGGAGGAGCCCAAAACCGCACTGCGACACCGGACTCCCACTTTCCAGGCAGTGGTCGAGCGCGCGGAAGAACTGATCAGGCGGGAAGAGACCATTCCCCTGCCGCCGTTGCGGATACTCCAGAAACCGGAACTGCTGCGGGTGAAACAACAACTGGAATCCATTCCACCCAGTGACCGGGCCCACTCCCACGCGGACTGGCTGCTGGTGCAGGCATTTGGCAACGAGCCCACGGATGGATGGCGCGGCATCCGCAAACTGTCGATTCCGGCGCGCCTTCGCCACGCGGGCGAAACCCTGGCCCTGCTGGAGGAAGAGATGGGCTACAGCGTGCCCTCGCGATGGCGGGAAATGATCCGGGGGCTGATCTTTTCCCATGGTCTGGATGAGGCCGGCGCCGCGCTGCTGCTGGAACGCCTGCAGCTCGAGTTGGAACAGCGGGGGTGAAGATTTTGCAAGGTAAACCGTTTATTCCGCCACTATCAGAACCACCTTGCCCTGCCGGGAGGCGGATACCGGAACACAGTAGTTGCCGCTCTGACCGGGCAGGCGATTTTCCGCCGTGTGATCATCCCCTATATCCCGTACCGACAAGTAATAACGGAACGCGGGGATATGGGCGAGACACAAATGCCCGATGCCGGGATCCCCGGTTGGGCGCACCTCCGCCCGGGGAGCAATATAAAGCGTGATGCGCGCCGAAGCGGAAGCATTGGTCGTGGCATTGGCCCCGCCAGTGGAAACCGGCAAGGCAACAGCCACCAGCAACAGCGCACAGAATGCGAACTTCCCATTCTCCATTTCGCAAGCTCCCTACTACTCCGGCTGCCGACTCTCTCCCTGACTTCACATCCGGTCTTTTCAGTCTATCAGCTCGATAGACTTCGCATGGCTGTCGAGAATGTTTGGCGCCAGGAATCGCAGATAGCCTTCGCCCAACGCTCGGGAGCAATTCCACCGCCCCACGCCACAGGTGTATAGATTGTCTATCGGCGGAAAATTGATGGACTTGAGGGTGTCGCGGCGGGAATTAAGGCGTGTCGACAGCGGCAAATGCCGCCTAGCGGAAATACAGATTTTTCAGGCGTAACCCGGATGGAACGCAGCGGAATCCAGGGATAGGGTGCGGCCCGGCACCTGAATCCCGGATTCCGGCGCTGCGCGCCTCCATCCGGGCTACGCCTGATGCGGGAATAAGGCGGGTTGAAGCGGCAGATGCCGCCCAGTGGAAATACAGATTTTGCAGGCGTAGCCCGGATGGAGCGCAGCGGAATCCGGGATAGGGTGCGGCCGCAGTCCAATTAGCAAGGGGCACCGCGGTGGCGCGCCGGGGCGGTCAGCCCTCGGCGGCCAGCGGTTCAGTCTCTGCGTTGTCGGCACCGGCCCGGCGCTTGCGGGTCTTGCCAGCCCGGGAAGGCGGCTGGCAGATGCCGCAGACGAAATCGTGACTGGGTGTGTGCGCGTGATTGACGAAGTTACCGTGGCAACTGGTGCAAACCGACAGCTCGAACATACCGCTCTCGAAAAAGCGCACCAGGGTCCAGGCGCGAGTGAGGCCGAGTACCGCTTCCTCACCGTCCAGCTCGACCTGCTCCAGGTACAACCGGTAGGCCTTGACGAAACCCTCCATACGCTCGCAACCCTGCTCCTCCGTGAGCCGGCGGTAAATACCATAAAAGAGTGACGAATGGATATTCGGCAGCCAGGTGATGAACCAGTCGGTGGAAAAGGGCAACATGCCCTTGGGCGGCGACATGCCGCGCACCTCCTTGTAAAGACGGATCAGGCGACCCCTGCTCAGGTCGGTTTCCGATTCCAGCACCTGCAGCCGTGCATTCAGTTCGATCAGCTCGATGGCGAGCTGCACCTGCTGCATTTCACTCAGCAGACTTTTCTCGGACATCGCTCGAATCCCCCTCAACCCACACTGGAGGACATCAGCAACGCCGTATGTATCTGGCCCAGCCCCTGTGCGCGCTTGTTGCTGGTGAGTTTTGCCAATTGGTCCGCATCGTCGAAATTCAGGCGGAAAAGGAGTTGGTTGGTGCGCGCCAGCTGCGTCAGCTGCCTCGCGGTCAGGGAAACCAGCACCTCCGCCATGGACTCCTCGATTTTCAGTCGAAACAGGGCCGTGGTGTAGTCCTCCTTGAGAAGTCGCTGGGCCAGCAGCAGATAGGTGAGGTTCATGTCCTGGATTTCGTTCATTACGCTTTCTAACTTCATTGTTGCGCTTCCCCCTTCGGTAACCTTCTTCCGAAAAAATTGACCCGAAAATATTCTTATACTTGACTTTCCCCCAGACTCCGCCAGGGAATCCCTGAACAAGTCCATTTCGTCACTCTAACGGGTGCCGGCATGACGATGTTCAGGGGTTCTTTAGCTCGTCAACAAGGACGGCTACAAAAGCTTTACCTCACATTTCCCAAATTATCACGCTGCGACAGATTTAACAGCAAAATTAGTACGCTAGTACTATATACATCAATTTCGTGACTGGTGGCACATTTTTTTAGTGATTTGCATCACTTAATTTGGCATACGGTAGCACAGTAACTTGGACTGATCTGTCATTTCTGACTGTCCATTTAATTCCAATTTATCTCATTGTGACATAGTTCGCATTATTCTGCGCACACCTGCATTTCTTTGCGCAGGAAATTTCATGCACTGTCTCCCGACAACTCTCGCACCCACACCAAAATCTCCGCCACTACCTGGTACAGGCGCGGCGGAATCCGTTCGTCGATGTCCAGCTGCATCAGCAGTGCCACCAGCTCCGGGGCATCGTGCACAAAAATCCCCTGCCGGCGCGCCTCGGCGATGATGCGTTCCGCCACTTCACCGTAACCCTGCGCCAGCACCCGCGGCGCCGTTTCGCCCTCCCGGTAGGCCAGGGCCACCGCCCGGCGGCGCGTCTCCCGCTCCCTGTCCCCGGTCATGGCGCATTTTCCACACTGAGCAGGATCTCGCGGAAACCCTGGGCGCCGAGCCGCTGGCGCAGGCCGTCGGCAGCGCCATCCAGGCGTGCCGCCACTTCGCCGGAGGAGGCGTTCAGCACCAGGTTCAGGTAGTCGCCGCGCAAGTCCAGGCGCACGTGAATCTCACCCAGTCCCGGCACCCGCAGGGTCAACCGGGAACACCAGGTCTCCTCTTCCCCCTCGCGCGCGCTCCCCGGATCCTCGGCGCTTTCCCGCCGCGCTTCTTCCTCGGGCAGCTGCACCACCAGTTCCATGCACATGCCGGACCAGACCTCCCCCTCCCAGCGCAATACTGACGTGGCGAGTATTTCCAATTGATGACGCATCAACCCTTGCAGCGTCTCACCGGCGCTGGCGTCGACCGGCACCCGGACGACGGCGGCAGGCCGGCTGCCGCTCTCCTCCGCGTCCGCCGCCGCGCTCGCGGGCGCCGGGGGCAAAACTGCCGGGGCGGCGGGCGCCGGGGCGCGCTGTGCAACGTCCGCACCGCCCCCCGCCTGGCCCGGCACCCCGGCCGGTTGCGGTACCCGGGTCAGCCTCATCTGCGGCTCCCGGGCCAAGCGGGCCTCACTGAACTCTCCGCGATACCAGCGCCCCAGATGGGATTCGTAAAACACGCCGCTTCGGTCCACGCTGGCCCGCAGTTGACTGGCCACCCGGGCGGGCTCCCCGCCCTCGGCCGGGGACAACAGGGGTGCCGACGGGCGTATGACCGCCGCCGGCTCCGGGTAGCGCGCCAGCAAATCGGCGATGGTGCGCGCGGCGGCGCCGAAATGAATGCGGGTGGAGCCGGACTCCGCCGGCATCGCCTCCAGCGGCGCGCCGGGCGGGGCGCGGCCGACAATATCGGCGGGCGCCTGCAAGGGCGCGCGCCGGTCCGCCCGGGACGCGCCGGGCCCCGGCGCGGACTGGCCACCCGCACCGGCCGGCGGGGGGAGTGGTGCGCGCTGGCCGGGAGGGTAGGCGCCGGGCCCCGGCGGGGAGGCGCGCCCATCCAGGCGGGAGTCGCTGCGCAAAACCTGGACGGCCTCGCCGGGCGCGGCGGGCCGCACCGGCTCGGGCAGGTCCCGCGCCAGTGGAATATCCACCCGCCTGCCCAGCACCTGGTGCAGCAGGGTATCCAGTATCGGGGTGATCCCGCTCACAGGTGCCCTTTGCCAGGCAGGCCGCCGCCCGGCGGCGTGAAGCCCCGGGCACCGTAGGAGCGAGCCAGGTCGCGCTTGTGCTGCGACACACCAATCAGCTTGCTCAGCTCCTCGCGCCTATCCATCAGCCTGCGGCGGATCTCCATGTCCTGCTCCAGTATCCGCTCGAGCAGCTCGGCCTTGCGCCGCTGCTCCTCGCCGCTGAGCGACAAGCTACCCTCGCTGCGGGACAGCGAATCCACTTCGATGACGTAGCGGGACTGCTCCTCGACGAGCGAGGGCCAGTCCTGTTCGCGCACGCAGGCGAGCATGCGGGTGGAGCGCGCCAGCAGGCTTTCATAGGCCGCCAGCAAGCGCTCCGGGGAGGCGAGTGGGCCGGAAACGAAGTTCTTCACGACTCACCCCCCCTTTTGGCCCTGGGCGTCGATTTCACGCCAGGCGGAGCCCAGCTCGCCGAGCAGGCGGCGGGCCTCCTCGAGGCAGGCCGGATCCTTGTCGAGGTTCGCCTTGAGCAACAGGCGGGCGATGTAGTCGTACAGCGACGCCATTCGCTCGGCCAATTCGCCGCCGCGTTCGCGGTCGAGGGCGGCCAGCAGGCCGTTGTTGACGATATCCAGGGCCTTGGAAATGGCCCGGCCCTTTTCGGCCACATTGCCATCCTCCAGGTGCACCGCCGCGGTGCGGATGGCGGTGTCGGCCCCCTCGTACAACAGGGTGATCAGTCGGTGCGGGCTGGCGGACATCACATCGCTCTCCAATCCAACCCGCCCGTAGGCGGCGGCGCCGCGGGCGCGGCCCGGAGCTCGGTTGAGGTTCATGAATGGCGTTCTCTCTTAGTTATTATTGGTCCAGTTGCGCGCTGAGCGCCTCGAACTGTTGGGTCAGGTAGCTGCTGGTGGAATTCATCTGCGCGACCAGACTGTCCATCTGGGCGAACTGTGCCCGGTAGCGGGCGATGGTCTCCCCGATCCTGGCCTCAGTGCGGTTGTAGCGCTCTCCCAGCCCTTCGATACTGCGTTCCAGGCCTTCGGTGGCGTTGTCCAGGGTGCCGCCGTCCTCGAGCATTCCATCCAGGGCGGCGTCCAGCCGGGTGGCGAAACCCTCGTCGCCGGCGAAGAAGCCGGACAGGTCCCCGAGGTTGTTGGCTACCGCGTCGTCCAGCGTCTCTTCGTCCAGCTCCAGGGTGCCGTCCAATTGCAGGCTGATGCCCAGGTCGCTGAGCATGCTGAAACCGCCCCCCTCCACCGTATCGCTCATCAGGCTGCGCAGTCGGGTCTCGACACCCCGCACCGTGGCATTGCCCAACAGGGTACCGGCACTGCCGGAATCGCTGTTGTAATCGGTCAGCGTGGACAGTGTCTGCTGCAGGCTGTTGTAGGCGGAGACGAAGGACTTGACGCTCTTGCCGATGGTCTCGGTGTCGCGGGTGATATCCAGGGTGGCGGTACCGGTCTCGGCAACATTCAGGGTGACTCCCTGGATGGCCCCCTCCACCCGGTTGCCCTGGCTTTCGATGTCGATGCCGTTGATGGTCAGTTGGGCGTTGCGCGCCTGTACCTCGGTGGCGGCATCCAGGGCCAGGCTTCCCCCCAGGCTGCCGAAATCCACCGAGGCGATGGCCGCGTCGGTCCCCGTTTCAGAGGAGGACAGGACCAGGCGGTAGGGCTGGCCGCTGCCGTCGTCGATGATCGAGGCGGTGACACCGGCATCGGCGTCGTTGATGGCATCGCGAATATCCTCGAGGGAACTCTCGCTTTGGCTCACGTCGACGCTGAAGGAATCGCCATTGCCCAGGGTAAAACCGATGGTACCGGCCCCCAGGTTCCCGGTTTTGTCCGCCAGGCCCGCGGCGGCGATGCTGTAGCTGCGGGCCTTTTGCGTCACATTGATGTCGTAACTGCCCACCACCGCGTCCTCGCCGGTGGAAACGGTGAGCGACTCCTCACTGACCTCGGCCTTCACCGCCCCGAAACTGTCCGCGTCGGCGAGTTTGGCCGCGGCTTCCTGGAAGGAGGCCAGGGCATTTTCCAGCTTGCCGAAGGCGGAGATCTTCGCCTGGTAGCTCTGCTGTTGCCGCACTATCGGGGTCAGCTGCTGCCGCTCCGCGGATTCCAGTTGGTCGAGAAGACTGCTGAGGTCGAGACCGGAGCCAATCCCCAGGGATGAAATAGTCGCCATGCGCTTTCCTTAACTGCCTTCACACATTGTGGCGCACCGGAACCGTCTGAAACCGCTGATAAGGCCCGGTAACACGCGCTATTTCAGCCTATCGGCCCGGCGGGGCAGGACTTTAGGCCGGAGCCGCCAAGATGAAACCAACGGCCCCGCGCCGGGCGGGAAATTCATGAAGGCTTCAATTCAACTCCGACCCTAAAGAAAATCGCAAAACTGCCGAGATATCAGCAAAGGTTACATCCTTTATTCGTAACTACTCTCCCCTCCCCCGCTTGCGGGGGAGGGGGCTTCGATCAGCACCCCCTCTCCCCCAAAGGGGGAGAGGGGACTGTGGGGTGAGTAGTTACTTTTATTCAGTGCAATGTGTCAGCCACGGGGCCATGCCCCTTTTATTATTCAGCCCCTGGCGGGGCCTTTTTTTCGCCCCGCCCTAAAGCAAATCGCAAAACCGCCGAAAAACGGATTAACGGCCCGCGCCGTTGCTCCGAAAACCAAACGGTGAATTATCGAGGGACATCGACATGTCAGTTATCAACACCAACATCACGGCCATGATCGGCCAGCAGAACCTGGGCAAATCCCAAAGCGCCCTGCAGACTTCCATGGAGCGCCTGTCCTCCGGCCTGCGTATCAACAGCGCCAAGGACGACGCCGCCGGCCAGGCCATCGCCAACCGCATGAGCGCCCAGATCACCGGCCTCTCCCAGGCCCAGCGCAACGCCAACGACGGCATCTCCGTCGCCCAGACCGCCGAAGGCGCCCTGAACCAGGTCAACGACAACCTGCAGCGCATCCGCGAACTGACCGTTCAATCCCAGAACGGCACCAATTCCGCCGACGACCTGAAGTCCATCCAGGCCGAAATCGACCAGCGCCTGACCGAGGTCAACCGCATCTCCGAGCAGACCGACTTCAACGGCGTCAAGGTCCTGGCCGACGACCAGTCCCTCTCTATCCAGGTGGGCGCCAACGACGGCGAGAGTATCAGCATCAGCCTGGAGGAAATCACCGCCAGTACGCTGGGTCTGGACAGCTTCAACGTCAATGGTCCGCAGGGCACCCTGACAGCCCAAACCGGCGGCACCAGCACTGAGATACAGGACGCTTACGGCACCACCAGTGGCATCGTCGACACCACCGTTGCCGAGAGCGCCGCTGGCGACCTGGCGTCCCGCCTGGGCGTCGCGGCCGGCAGCGTTGCCTTCACCGGCACCGCGCAGACGGACGAGTCCGGCAACTGGTACGCCGAAGTCACCATTACCGCCAACTCCACCGCCGAGTCCAACTCGCTGAAGGCGCTGGGCTTCGACCTGGACAACGGCGCCAGCGGCACTTTCTACATCGCCCTGGAGCCGGGCGATGCGGCCACCGCCGCCGGCAATACCACCGCCGCTTTCACCATCGACACCGCCAACATCAGCCTGTCCGACCTGAGCGCCGGCCGCACTTCCAATGGGCTGGGGGTACTCGACAGCGCCCTGAAACAGGTGGACGAACTGCGCTCCGACCTGGGTGCCATCCAGAACCGTTTCGAATCGGCCATCACCAACCTGCAGACCAACGAGACCAACCTCTCCGCGGCCCGCTCGCGCATCGAGGACGCCGACTACGCCGTCGAAGTCTCCAACATGACCCGCGCGCAGATCCTGCAGCAGGCCGGCACTTCCGTACTGGCCCAGGCCAATCAGGTACCGCAGAACGTACTGTCCCTGCTGGGCTAATCGCCGGCAAACTGAGCGGGATCTATCGATCCGACGAAAAGGGGGCCTTCGGGCCCCCTTTTCTTTTGTTGCCGTCGCCTTTGCCTGGGGCATCCTGTCCACTAACCCATTCCCGGTTTCCAGCACTGGATCATCTCGCCATGAGCAAACCACGCCAGCACTCGCGCACCCGCAAACCGGCGCCGATACACCGCCATGCCAATGCCGTCGCAGCGAAGCAGCAGGATAGATTGATCGCGCTCTACCAGTCACGGCAGTGGAGCCAGGCCGAATCGCTGGCCCGGGAGCTGAGCCGCAAGCACCCGCAGGACCCCTTCGCCTGGAAATCCCTGGGCTCGGTGCTGCTGGAATCCGGGCAGTGGCATCCCGCGCTCGGGATACTGGAAAAGGCCCTGGCGCTGGACCCCGATGATCCCGAAACCCACAACACCATGGCGCAGGCCCTGTATCGATTGGGGCGGACCGGCGATGCGGTGGGGTATCTCGAGAAGGCCCTGGCACTCAAACCCGGCTTCAGGCAGGCGAGATTACTGCTGATCAAGCTTTACAACGATGCCGGTGGATTCCAGCAGGCCCTGGAGCAAGTCGCGATTGCCGAGCGCTATTTCCCCGGCGACGGCATCCTGCTCTCGCGCAAGGCGCACGCCCTGATCAAGCTGACCCGATTCGGCGAGGGCATCCGCACCCACGAATCCATTGTCGCCAGGTTCCCGGGCGATCCGATCCACCTGTCCAACCTGGCCAGCGCCTACCGCAACGTGGGGCGCTTCAAGGAAGCGGAGAACTACTATCGCAAGGCGTTGGAACTGGCTCCCCACCAGGACAAGACCTATTCCAACTACCTGATGTCGATGCATTACAACCCCGAATACACGGCGGAGGACCTGTTCGCGGCACACCGCGAATGGGATGCCCGCTTCCGGCCAGCGGAGCGCGAACCGCGCCCCCGCCCCGCCGACTTGTCCCACGATCGCCGCTTGCGCATCGGCATGATTTCGGCCGGCTTTCGCATTCACCCCGTCGGGCAGATGATCACTTCGGCGATCGAAGCGCTGCCGCGGGAAGACTTCGAGATTTTCGCCTATACCATGGACGACATGGTCGACGCCCTGACCAGGCGCATGCAGCAGCGGGCCGACCACTGGATGTCGGTGACGCATCTCGACGAACAACGGCTGGCCGCGAAGGTGCGGGAAGACCGTATCGACATCCTGGTGGACCTTTGTGGCCATACGGAGGGGAACCGGCTGCTGGCGATCGCCCACGAGCCCGCCCCGCTGCAGGTCAAATGGGTCGGCGGCCTGATCAACACCACGGGCCTGCAGGCCATGGACTACCTGATTTCCGACGGGGTGGAAACGCCTCCCGGCGTGGACGACCGGTATATTGAAAAGCTGATCCGCCTCCCGGACGACTATATCTGTTACATGCCGCGCGGCAATGCGCCGGCGTTGTCGCCGCTGCCCGCGCTGGACAACGGCTACGTCACCTTCGGCTGCTTCAATAATCCCTCCAAGCTGAATGACGTCCTTCTCGGCAAGTGGGCATCGATCCTGTACCGGGTACCTGACAGCCGCCTGTTCCTCAAGGGCATGCAGTTCGATAGCGAGGAGTTCATCGAGCGGACCTGCTCGGCGATGGAGCGCCTGGGCATCGAGCGCCACCGCCTGATTCTCGAAGGGCACTCTCAGCACTATCAATTGCTGGAAGCCTATAACCGGATGGATATCGCCCTGGACCCCTGGCCCTATTCCGGCGGCCTGACGACCTGCGAGGCGCTGCTGATGGGCGTGCCGGTCATCACACTTCCCGGCCCCAGCTTCGCGGGGCGTCACTCCGCCACCCACCTGACCAATGCCGGCCTGCCCGAGTTGGTCGTGGATAGCTGGGAACGCTATGAATCCCTGGCGGTGGAACTGGCTTCCGATCTCAATAACCTGGGCGCGATTCGGCGCGGGCTGCGCCAGCAACTCGTGAACTCGCCAGTCTGCGACTACCGGCGTTTCGCAACGCACCTGGGGATTGCCCTGCGCGCCATCTGGCAGCGTTATTGCGAAAACAAGGTCCCCGCGGCACTCACTTTCAATAAAGAAGGGCAAGCCTGGTTCGATGGCGAGGAAGCGCCGGTCAGCGTCAGGATACCGCGGATCGTCTCCGCCGGTTCACAGGCCGGTACCAGGCCTTCTGTTGAGTTCAACTGGCAACTCCCGGGAAAAATCATCGCGATCGACAGCAGCGCCAGACTGGTACGCGAAGGCGGCTTCGAGCAATTACTCAACCTCAACGCGTTCGGCGTGGTCGCGTTCGATGCCGGCAGCCATGTGCAAGACTCGGGCCGCTTTGAGAGCAGTGACGATGTACAACTGTTTCCGCACGCCGCGCTCGGCAATGGACAGCCCGCCACTCTCTATGCCTGCCTGGCACCGGAGATGAGCGGCACGCTGAAACCCTTGCCGCCGGGGCAACTGCCGGAAGAGAAGCGCCCGGGCGCCCAAGTGCTGACCACGCTGCCGATCAATACCATTGCACTCGACAGCATCGAAGGCCTGCAAAGCCTGGACTGGCTGATCCTGGACGGCCTCAGCGACACCATGGCCATCCTGCAACATGGCGGCCGGGCACTGCGGGACACCCTGCTGATCCAGGCCCGGGTCGCCTTCCAGCCAACACACGAACGGCAGCCCGGCCTCGGTGACATCGACCACTGGATGTCCCGGCACGGCTTCCGCTTCTATCGCCTGAATGATCTGGCGCACCGGAGTCACCTGCCGGCCCGCGATGACCTGCAGCAGCACCCGGCAACCGAGCTCGAAAGTGCCGATGCCCTGTTCCTGCCTGACCATGAACGTATGGCCAGGCTGGATGAACACCAGAAAACCAAGCTGGCGTTCCTGCTGCATACGGTCTATTGCGTCAAGGATTTCACCTATTCGCTGATCGCGGATGTGAACCCCGAAAAGGCAGAGCGGTATCTGCAAGCCGAGGGCCTGGTGGATGCCGGGCCAGCAGCGGAAGATACCCCGCCCGCGAGTGCGGGCAGTTTCGGTCTTCCCGATGCCCCGTTTATGTCGCAACCCGAGCGCGCGCTGTTCAGGAAGTCGCTTCAGGATGCCCGGCGCTACTTCGAGTTCGGTTCCGGCGGCTCCACCGTATGGGCTGTGGAGCAAGGCCTGACGGTGTACGGCGTGGAAAGTGATGCGAAATGGGTCAACGCCTTGAAAGGCAAACTTGGCGACGCCTGCCAGGTGAAAGCGGTGGATATCGGCCCCACTGGCGAATGGGGCGTTCCACTGTCGGCGGCCAGCCAGCACAAGTTTCCCGACTACAGCCGCGCCATCCACGAGCACGACACCGGGTTTGACCTGATACTCGTGGACGGCCGTTTTCGTGTTGCCTGCACGCTGTCGGCCATTGAGCACATCCTGACCAGAAACCGGGACAGCGGGACGGCCAGGATTTTCATTCACGACTTCTGGAACCGCCCCCAATACCACGCCGTACTCGAATTCCTGGAGCCGCAGGAAAACAGTGAAAGCGCCGGCGTGTTTCGCATAAAACCGGATATCGACCTGCGGAAACTGAAAAATATGTGGAGTGAATATTCCCAGCAGCCGGCGTAAGGGCCCCCTGAAAGTTGTGAAACTGCCTTTGGGAAAGCCCCAGCTGCTCCCGTCCCTGAGGATTCCGCTTAACTTAGTGGCATTGGGGTGCGGGGGGCGGTGGTGCGCGCCTTGCGTCGACCATTTCCAGAAGTCCCCAAAAGGCTTGAAAAAAACCAAGCATCACCCTCAAGTCATCCCACCCGCTGCCGATAAATTCCACAATGGCGATATTTTGGTGACCGCGTACCAAGAAATTGCAAGTCCGGGCTCCGCGCCCGGTCAACCACCTTCCTACTTGGGACCAACCCAAGCTTCCGCCTCCCCCCGGAGGCTTTTTTTTCACAGCCCCCGCGGGCAGCCTTAGCCTGCGGCAATCCGCGCCGCTTTGTCGCTCCCCCATAAAGTTTTTTTCCCGTCGGTCGATATCCTTGTCAACGCTTCAGCTGTCGCGGATACAGAAGGATATTGACCATGCCCACGCCAGTGGATAACAACGCCGCCCCCCTGCCCTCCCAATATTCCTACCTGGCCGCCCGCCAGCGAGTGGAAAGGGTGCTCGCGCAGTTTTCCGCGAAGCCGGACGGCGAGGAGAACCCCTCCCAAGTCCGCGCCACCTCGGGAGAGGCAGTGGTAAAGGCGGTGCAGCAGGTCAACGAGGTGCTGCGCAACTACGGGGTGCAGTTCGAAACCAGCGAGGATTCGGGGCGCATCATCATCCGCCTGGTGGACAGGGAGAGCGGCGAGCTGATCCGGCAGATTCCGCCGGAAGAGGCGCTGAACGCGGCCCAGCGCCTGGAGGAGGTCAAGGGTCGGCTGCTGAGTCTCGAGGTCTGAGCGGAGTCAGATGCGAAGGGCACTAAGTTAAGTAGTAAAAGGTTTGATGCGAAGGGCCTGATGCCGGGGGTTCTTTGCGGGACTGTCTGCGAGAGGGACCTCGCGGACAAGCCTCCAGGGATGGATTCACGGCGTGTCCCGCAAAGAACCCCCGGCAGCAGGCCCGCCCAGGACCTTAGCTAAGCGCCCAATCAGACCTGCATATTCATGATGTCCTTGTAGGCATTCACCAGCCTGTTGCGTACCTGCACCCCCAGCTCGAAGGCGATACTGGCCTTCTGGCCGGCGATCATCACCTCGTGCAGGGCCGCGCCCGGCTCGCCGGCCTGGAAGGCGCGACTCATTTCCCCGCTCCGGTTCTGCAGATCGTTGATGCGCGCCAGGCTGTCGCGCAGGGCATCGGCAAAGCCGCCGCCCACCGCCAGGCCCACCCGCGCCTTCCCGCCCGCGGCCTCGCCGGCCACGCCTTTCATCTGCTCCACCAGGCTGTGGATCTGCGGAGTCGTCATGGTTGCTGCCTCTTTTTATTCCCGGTACATAAGTTAGCAGCGCCGCGTCCATACCCAAGCGGGCAAATAACGCCAAAAAGACCGGCTTTTCGTTCCTTTGACCAAATGCCGCCCCGACATAATCAGTCAAGTTTAATTACCCGCCTTCGCGCGGGGCCCCAGCCAGGATTGACTGAAGCAGCAATGCCTTTTTGTAGACCACCCATGCGCCGCGCCCTCCCCCCGTGCAGACACCGGGGAGACCCGGCATGAGCACCACCGCCCTCTCAGAGAAAGGCGCCACGGCGCCCGCACTGACGCAGCTGCCCGCCAGGTTGCTCGCCAACCCGCTGGTTCCCCTGCTGGTGGTCGGCGCCGCCGCCGTCGCCCTGCTGGCGGCCCTGGTAATGTGGGCCGGGGCGCCGGAATACCGGGTGCTCTTCAGCAACCTCAGCGAGGCGGACGGCGGCCGCATCATCGGCGAACTGGAGAGCCGCGCCATTCCCTACGAATTCAGCCAGGGCGGCCGCACCCTGCTGGTGCCCGGCGACCAGGTCTACAAACTGCGCCTGCAGCTCGCCGAGCAGGGCCTGCCGGAGGGCGCCAACGCCGGCTTCGAGATCATGGACAAGCAGGCCTTCGGCGTCAGCCAGTTTGCCGAGCAAGTGAACTTCCAGCGCAGCCTGCAGGGCGAGCTGGCCAGTTCCATCGAATCCCTCGGCCCGGTGTCCCGGGCCCGTGTGCATCTCTCCATGGCCAAACACTCGGTCTTCATCCGCGACCGCGAGCCGGCCAAGGCCTCGGTGGTCCTCACCCTGGCGCCGGGCCGCGCCCTCGGCGAGGGCCAGGTCAACGCCATCGTCCACCTGGTGTCCAGCAGCGTGCCGGAACTGGTCGCCGAGAACGTCACCGTGGTGGACCAGGCCGGCCGCCTGCTGTCGCGGCCGGATGCCACCGGCACCGGCCTGGACGGCACCCAACTGGACTATGTGCGCGAAGTGGAGCGCCGCTACCAGCAGCGCATCGAAAGCATCCTGGAACCGATCCTCGGCAGCGGCAACGTGCGCGCCCAGGTGGTGGCGCAGATCGACTTCGACCGCCGCGAGGAGACCAGCGAGCGCTACACCCCCAACCAGGACGGCCAGCCGGCCGCGGTGCGCAGCACCCGGCGCAACACCGACTACGACGGCGACCCTGCCGCCATCGGCGGCATTCCCGGCGCCCTCACCAACACCCCGCCCGGCGCCGCCGCCTCCCCCATCGAACAGCCGGCCGGCGCGCAGGGGGAAGCCCAGGCCGACGCCGGCGAGAACGCCGGCCGCCTGCGCCGCGAGCAGTTGGTCAACTACGAGGTGGATCGCAACATCACCCACGTCCAGCACCAGCGCGGCCGCATCCAGCGGCTGTCGGCGGCGGTGGTGGTGAACTATCGCGAGGCGCCCGGGGAGGACGGACAGCTGGAAATGGCACCGCTGTCCGCGGAGGAATTGCAGCGCGTCACCCAACTGGTGCGCCAGGCCATGGGCTATTCCGGGGAGCGCGGCGACGGCCTCGAAGTGGTCAACAGCCCGTTCACCCCCACCGAAACCGCGCAGGAAGTGGTGATCCCCTGGCACAAGGACCCCTTCTGGCGACAGCTGCTGCTCAGTCTGGGCCGCTACCTGCTGGCAGGCCTGGCGGCGCTGCTGCTGTTGCTCTGGGTGGTGCGCCCCATGGTCGACCGCTACGCCCGCCTGCGCGCGCAGTCTGCGGACCGCGCCCAACAACAACAGCCGGCGCCCGCCACGGTCCTGCCCCGAACGGATGGCGAAGACGATTTCCCGCAAGAGGGCGAAGCGCCGCCGCTGCCGCGCCGGCGGCGCCGCGCCTCCGTCTATGAGCAGAATCTGAAGGACCTGCACGAAATGGCCAGGGACGACCCCGCCATGGTGGCCATGATCGTGCGCAGTTGGATGAACCGGAATGACTGATCCAGGCACCCCGAGCAACCTGCGCCGCAGCGCCATACTGCTGCTGGCCCTGGAAGAGGACAGCGCCGCGGAGGTGTTCAAGCACCTGTCCGCCCGCGAAGTACAGGAGATAGGCCAGGAGATGGCCAACCTGCACAGCGTCTCCCACGAGGAGATGCGCCAGGTGCTGGAGGATTTCTACGAGGAGTCCGGCGAGTTCACCGCCCTCAACATCTATTCCAGCGATCGCATCCGCGCCATGCTCACCAAGGCGCTGGGCACCGAGCGGGCCGCCAGCCTGCTCGAGGATATCTTCGACCTGAGCAGCACCGACTCCGGCATCGACGCCCTCAACCTGATGGACACCAACACGGTGGCGGAAATGATCCGCGACGAGCACCCGCAGATCATCGCCACCATCCTGGTGCACCTGGAGCGCCGCCAGGCCGCCGCCGTGCTCGAGCACTTCGAGAACAAACTGCGCGACGACGTGGTGCTGCGCATCGCCACCTTCAGCGGCGTGCAGCCGGCCGCGCTGCAGGAACTCACCGAGGTGCTCGGCAATATGCTCGACGGCCAGAACCTCAAGCGCGCCAAGATGGGCGGGGTGCGCACCGCCGCCGAAATCCTCAACCTGATGAACTCCAGCGACGAGGAGACCATCATCGAGCGGGTGCGCGCCCACAGCGAGGACCTGGCGCAGAAGATCATCGACGAGATGTTCCTGTTCGAGAACCTGCTCGACCTGGACGACCGCGCCATCCAGCTGCTGCTGAAGGAAATCGACAGCAACTCCCTCAAGGTGGCGCTCAAGGGCAGCGACGAAAAGTTGCTGCAAAAATTCCTGCACAACATGTCCACCCGCGCCGGCACCCTGCTGCGCGAGGACATGGAGGCCAGCGGCCCCATCCGCATGTCCCAGGTGGAGCGCGAGCGCAAGGCGATACTGAGCGTGGTGCGCCGCCTGGCGGATCGCGGCGAGATAGTGCTCAGCGGCGGGGAGGAGGTCTATGTCTGACGCCTATTCCTGGCGCCGCTGGCGCATGGACGAACTGGGCGGTGACGCCGACGCCGGGCAGCGCCGCGCCGCCCGCTTCGAGGCGGAACTGCGCGCCCTGCGCGAAGAGGCCCGCGAGCAGGCCCGCCGCGAGGGCTGGCAGAGCGGTTTCGACAGCGGCCGGGAGGAAGGCCTGGCCCAGGGCCTCGAGGAGGGCCGCCTCGCCGCTGCCGAAGAGAGCGAACGCCAGCGCCGGGAACTGCTCGAGCCCCTGGCCGGGCTGGCAGGGGAATTCAGCGGCGCCCTGGCCCGCCTCGACGAGGAGATGGCCGCCGACCTGGCGGAACTGGCCCTGGCCGTCGGCGGGCAACTGGCCGGCGAGGCCCTCGAGGCGCACCCGCAACAGGTGGCGGAACTGGTGCGCACCCTGCTGCGCGAGGAACCGACGTTCAACGGCGGTTCGCGCCTGTGGCTGCACCCGCAAGACCTGCCCCTGGTGGAGGCGGAACTGGAGCGGGAGCTCGCCGCCAGCGGATGGCAGGCCAGGCCCGACCCGCGCCTCAGCCGCGGCGGCTGCCGGGTGACCGGTCCATCCGGGGAACTGGACGCCAGCCGCGAGACCCGCTGGCAGCAGCTGCAGGAGCGGGTGCGCCGCCAGGTTCGCGGCACCCCCGGCGGCGGGGAGGATCTGCCGTGAGCACCACCGCCGCCAATCCCCACAGTGCACACTGGCGCCGCACCCTGCGCGGCGCCGCCGCCCAGGTGGAAACGCTCTCCGCCTACCGCGCCAGCGGCCGGGTGGTGCGCGCCATCGGACTGGTACTGGAGGCCGTGGGCCTGCAGGTGCCCCTCGGCAGCGGCTGCCGCGTGGAACTTTTCCCCCAGGGCGACGGGCAACCCGCCTTCGCCGAGGCGGAAGTGGTGGGTTTTTCCGGCGACAGGCTCTACCTGATGCCCCTCGAAGAGATAGGCGGCCTGGCGCCCGGCGCGCGGGTCTTCGCCCTCGGCGGCGCCGGCGCGCGCCGCTTCCCCCTCGGCGACGCCCTGCTCGGCCGGGTGGTGGACGGCAGCGGCCGCCCCCTGGACGGCGGTGCCCCGCTCCCGGAGCGCGACTGCAGCACCCTCGCCGCGGCGCCGCTGAACCCGCTGGCGCGCCCCCCGATCCGGGCCCAGATAGACGTCGGCATCCGCGCCATCAACAGCCTGCTCAGTATCGGCCGCGGCCAGCGCCTGGGGCTCTTCGCCGGCTCCGGCGTGGGCAAGTCGGTGCTGCTGGGCATGATGGCCCGCTACACCAGCGCCGACGTCATCGTCGTCGGGCTGATCGGCGAGCGCGGCCGCGAGGTCAAGGACTTCATCGACAACATCCTCGGCGAGGCGGGCCTGCGCCGCTCGGTGGTGGTGGCCGCGCCGGCGGACACCTCGCCCCTGCAGCGGCTGCAGGGCGCCGCCTACGCCACCCGGGTGGCGGAGTACTTCCGCGACCAGGGCAAGAGCGTGCTGCTGATCATGGACTCCCTCACCCGCTACGCCATGGCCCAGCGGGAAATTGCCCTGGCCATCGGCGAACCGCCGGCCACCAAGGGCTATCCCCCCTCGGTGTTCGCCAAACTGCCCGGCCTCGTCGAGCGCGCCGGCAACGGCGAGAACGGCGGCTCCATCACCGCCTTCTATACCGTGCTCACCGAGGGCGACGACCAGCAGGACCCCATCGCCGACGCCGCCCGCGCCATCCTCGACGGCCACATCGTGCTGTCGCGGACCCTGGCCGAGGCCGGCCACTACCCGGCCATCGACATAGAGGCATCCATCAGCCGCGCCATGGCCGCAGTGACCGACGGCGAACGGCAGCGGCGGGCGCAGCGCTTCAAGCAGCTCTTCTCCCGCTACCAGCGCAACCGCGACCTGATCAGCGTGGGCGCCTACAGCCCGGGCCAGGACCCGCAGTTGGACCTGGCGGTACAACTCTACCCGCAGATAGAGGCCTTCCTGCAACAGGGCACCGGCGAACGCGCCGGCGTCGAGGATGCCCAGCGGGCCCTGGCGGCCCTGCTCGGAGAACGACCGCACCCGCTCGGAGAACGACAACAGGAGGTGGAAGCATGAACACAGGCCCGTTGGACCTTTTGATCGACCAGAGCCGCAGGGCCCGCGACAGCGCCGGGCGCCTGCTGGCCGACGAGCGGCGCGGCCAGGAGCAGACCGCCGCCCAATTGGAGACACTGCAGCGCTACCGGCGGGAATACTGCCAGCAGTTGCAGGAGGCCATGGGCCGCGGCATCAGCGCCGCCGCCCTGGACGATTACAACCGCTTTATCCGCTCCCTGGACAGCGCCATCGCCCGCGCCCGTGAAACCCTGGACCAGCAAGAGGAAAGGGTGAGCGCCAGCCGGGAGCACTGGCGCCAACGCCAGCGCCAGCTTTCGTCCTTCGACACCCTGGCGGCGCGGCGGGCGGAAAGCGAGCGCCAGCAGGGCGAGCGGCGCGAACGGCGCCAGAGCGACGAAATGACCCAGAACATCCTCGCCCGGCGCCCGCGCGCGGAAGAGCCGAATCCCCTCTAGGAGAAAGACGATGGACATCACCGCACTGCTCGCCCGGCTGCCGCTGGCCGGCAACACCGGAGGCGCGAACCCAACCGCAGACGCCACCAGCGCCGGCGGCGCTTCCTTCACCGACACACTGCTGGCCGCCATCGGCGGCCGCGGCGAGGTCCCGGCGGTCCCCGCGGCCGTGGCCGCGGACCCGGCCGCCGGGATTCCCCAGCCAACCGCATCAGCCGTGGGCGCACTCGCTCTCGCCCCCATCGCCGCCGGCGGCTCGCCGGCCCCGGAGGACACCCCGGTGGACACCTCCGGCGAGGACAGCGACGGCGACGACGAGGCTGACGGGGGGGAAATCACCCAGGCGATCCTGCTCGCGGCACCCGCCACCGATACCCGTGGCACCGCCGCACCGGTGAAGGACGGCGGCGCGGAAGCCGCTCCGCCGCAGGCCCTTGCGCCCCGGCCCGCGGACCGCGACCTGCCGCGCCGCGACACGGCTGCGCAGGCCCTTCCCGCAGATGCGGAGCCAGTGGCGTCCCGGGCACCGGCCCCCGGTGCCGACCGCCCGGCGAGTATCGAAGGAATGGCCCGGGAAGCGGCTGTCACCGAAGGGCCCGCCGTCAACGGCGGCGGCACCGCGGACAGCCCCTCCCCATCGCCGGCCACATCCACCCCGGGCGGAATTGCCAGTGTTGTCGGCGCCGCCCAGGCCGCCCCGGCCCAGCCGCCCGCAACGGCGGCCGCCACCAGCCTGCAGGCCCCGGTGGCCAGCCCGGCCTGGGGCCAGGAGCTGGGCCACCAGTTGGTGGCCCTGGCCCAGCGCGGTGAGGATCGCGTGGAGCTGCACCTCAACCCGCGCGAACTGGGGCCGCTGTCGGTGAGCCTGACGGTGGACGACCAGGGCGCGCGGGCCCAGTTCTTCTCCGCCCACGCCCCGGTGCGCGGCGCCGTGGAACAGGCCCTGCCCCAACTGCGCGAGGCCCTGGCCCAGCAGGGCATCGCCCTCGGCGAGACCAGTGTGGGCGAGCAGCAACAGCATTTCCGCCAGGATACACCCGGCGGCTGGAGCAGTGCCGCCAGCGGCAACCCCGCCAGCGAGGGCGAAGCGGGGGCGGAGACCTCCCCCGCCACCCGGGCCATCGCCGCCCCCGGCAACATCGCGGGCGGTGTGGACCTATACGCCTGAGCACCCAGGTCACTCCTACAACCGTTGTTATCCCCTCCCTTGTAGGAGCGGCGGGGCGGCCATCCGCCCCGCCGTTCCTACAAGGGAAGCATGCACAAACTCAACGGCTCCGGCAGGCCGCTAAACGCCGAGATAAGCCCAATACGGCGTCCTTTTCTTCGCATCCCCACGCCCTCGGCGCCGGCATACTCTCCAGCACCCAATGGTGAATTTCCGGTAAAAGGCGCAAGTGAATGGCAGAGACTTCCAGCAAATCGCGCGGGCTGTTGTGGCTGGCAATCCTGGCGACGGCACTGATCGCCACCCTTGTCGCAATGAATATCTACCTGTTGCTGAGGGAGACCGGCGACGCCACCGCGGCCGCGGTCGAAGAGCAGGGGGAGGAACCCGAGGAGGCCGTCAATCCCATCTTCGTGAAAATTGACCCCTTCACCGTCAACCTGCAGGGCGACCTCTACGGCCGCCTGCTGTATGTGGGCCTGTCGCTGCAGGTGGGCGACGACGAAACCCGCGATTTCCTGCTCGAACACATGCCCCAGGTGCGCAGCCGCCTGCTGATCCTGCACTCCGCCCAAAGCCCGGAGAAATTGGCCACGCCGGAGGGCAAGCGGGAACTGGTTGCCGGCATCATCACCGCGCTTTCCGAACCCATGGCAAAAGCCCAGCCCGAGCTGCGGATAGACGACGTCCTCTTCAGCGAGTTCATCGTGCAATAGGGGAAACCGGACCATGGCCCAGGACGACCAGCTCTCCCAGGAAGAAATCGACGCCCTGCTGCACGGCCCCGGCGACGGCGCCGACGCGGGCGCCGCCGCCTCGGCACCCCGGGTGCGCCCCTACGATCCGGCCACCCAGCAACGGGTGATCCGCGAGCGGCTGCACAGCATGGACATCATCAACGAGCGGTTCGCGCGCCATTTCCGCGTCGGCCTGTTCAACCTGATCCGCCGCAGCGCCGATATCACGGTGGAATCGGTGCGCTACCAGAGTTTCAAGGATTTCGCCCGCAACCTGCCGGTGCCCACCAACCTGAACCTGATCGCCATGAAGCCCCTGCGCGGCACCGCCCTGATGGTGTTCCCGCCGAGCGTGGTGTTCATGGTGGTGGACAGCCTGTTCGGCGGCGACGGCCGCTTCGTCACCCGCTCCGAGGGCCGCGAGTTCACCAACACGGAACAGCGCGTTATCCAGCGCATACTGCGCCTGGCCATCGGCGCCTACCAGGACTCCTGGAAATCCGTGTATTCGCTGGACATCAGCTACCTGCGCTCCGAGCTGCAGGCGCGCTTCGCCAATATCACCAATTCGCCCAACGAGATCATCGTCAACACCACCTTCCACCTGGAGGTGGGCAACCTGTCCGATCATTTCCAGATCTGCATGCCCTACTCGATGATCGAGCCGCTGCGCGACCTGCTCACCAACCCGGTGGCGGACGGCCGCGACCCCGGCGACCACACCTGGAACCGGCGCATGGCCGGCGAGATCCGCCAGTCCGAAGTGGAACTGGTGGCCGAATTCGTCAGCCTTTCAAGCCGCATTGGCGGGGTGATGAGCCTCAAGCGCGGCGACGTGTTGCCCATCGACCTGCCCGCTACCGTCACCGCGCGGGTGGACGGCGTGCCGGTGCTGGAGTGCGAGTACGGCAGCCGCAACGGCCAGCGCGCCCTGCGCGTGGCCAGGGTGATAGAGCGCGCCAACAACCGCGCGGCGCCCGCCGCCGCCGGCAATTTCATCGAGGGGGCTATGCCAACAAGCGAGGAGTGCGAGCAATGAGTGACGCCGACAAACCCGACCAGAACGGCGGCGAAGACAGCTGGGCGGCGGCCATGGCCGAACAGCTGACGGAGGGCGACAACCCCTGGGCCGAGGCCCTGGCGGAGCAGGAGAGCGCGGAAAGTGGCGCCCGCAGCGCCGGCGACGAGGTGTTCAAGCCCCTCGAACAGGGCGCCGCCAGCGCTGCCGCCCGCGACCTGGAAATGGTGATGGACATCCCGGTCAGGCTCAGCGTGGAGCTGGGCCGCACCCGCATCACCATCAAACAGCTGCTGGAGCTGGCGCAGGGCTCCGTGATCGAGCTGGACGGCCTCGCCGGCGAGCCCATGGACATACTGATCAACGGCTACCTGATCGCCCAGGGCGAGGTGGTGGTGGTGGAGGACCGCTACGGCATCCGCATCACCGAAATCATCACCCCCCAGGAACGGGTACAGAAGCTGAACCGATGAACCCGACAACCGCCGACACTGGTGCTGCCCTGCCGGGCATGGCCGCGCTGGGCAAGACGGCCCTGGTGCTGGCCGCGCTGGTGGGGCTGATCCTGCTGTGCGCCTGGCTGCTCCGGCGCCTGGGGCCGGGCGCGGCGCAGGGCGCCGCCGGCCCGGTGCTGAAGCTGGTTGCCAGCCGCGCGGTGGGTCCCCGGGAACGGGTGGTAGTGATGGAAATCGAGGGCACCTGGCTGCTCCTGGGTGTAGGCGGCGGCAAGGTCAGCAAACTGCATGAACTGCCGGCGCCGCCGGCCGCTGCACCCACCGGGGGCGCCTCCGCGGAACGAGGCGGCGACAGCTTCGCCAGCCGTTTCGCCCGCGCCCTGGGGCAGAACCTGAAGGGGGGTGGGTCGTGAGGGCCTGTATACGGTCTTTCCACAGAGCTTTCCAGGCCGGGACGGGAGCCGCTTTCCGGGACCGTATGAGGCATGGATGCCGATTCCGAGCGTACAGGGATGTATTCACAGCGTGTCCCGGAAAGCGGCTCCCGTCCCGGCCCCGCACGGAGAACCAGGGTCGTAAACAGGCTCTGAAGAAGGCCCTTTCGCTCCTGCCCCGCCCGGCGCCACTGCTGGCGCTGGTGCTGATCCTGCTGCTTCCCGACGGCGCCTGGGCCCAAGCCGGCCTGCCCGGCATCACCAGCCAGCCCACCGCGGACGGCGGCCAGCAGTGGTCCCTCAAGCTGCAGACCCTGCTGCTGCTCACCAGCCTGGCCTTCATTCCCGCGGTGCTGCTGATGATGACCTGCTTCACCCGCATCATCATCGTGCTCAGCCTGCTGCGCACCGCCATGGGCACCCAGGCGGCGCCGCCCAACCAGGTGCTGCTGGGCCTGACCCTGTTCCTGACCTTCTTCGTCATGTCGCCGGTGCTGGAAAAGATCTACGATGACGCCTGGCAGCCCCTGACCCGGGAGGAAATCAGCTTCGACCAGTTCCTGGAGCGGGGCAGCGAGCCGCTGCGGGCCTTCATGCTCGCCCAGACCCGCGAACCGGACATCGCCCTGTTCGCGCGCCTGGCGGAAGTGGGCCCCATGCAGGGTCCGGAAGCGCTGCCGCTGCGGGTGCTGCTGCCGGCCTTCGTCACCAGTGAACTGAAGACCGCCTTCCAGATCGGCTTCACCATCTTCATTCCTTTCCTGATCATCGACCTGGTGGTGGCCAGCGTACTGATGGCGCTGGGCATGATGATGGTGCCGCCGGCCACCATCTCGCTGCCGTTCAAGCTGATGCTGTTCGTGCTGGTGGACGGCTGGCAGCTGATCGTCGGGTCCCTGGCGCAGAGTTTTTTCACATGACCCCGGAAACAGTCATGAACATCGCCTACCGGGCGATGATGGTCACCCTCTACCTGGGCGCCCCCATGCTGGTCACCGCCCTGCTGGTGGGCCTGCTGGTGAGCCTGTTCCAGGCCGCCACCCAGATCAACGAGATGACCCTGTCCTTCATTCCCAAGATACTGGCGGTGTTCGCGGTGCTGGTGGTCGCCGGGCCCTGGCTGCTGGCACTGATCACCGACTACACCCGCGCCCTGTTCCAGAACATCCCCTTCCTGGTGTCCTGAAGGCCGCCGTGGTCGAGGTCACCGACGCCCAACTGCACGCCTGGCTGGTGGCCTTCCTGTGGCCCTTTATGCGCCTCTCCGCCTTCTTTATGGCGGCGCCGCTGCTGGGCCATACGGCGGCGCCGGTGCGGGTCAAGATAGGGCTGGCCGCGCTGCTCACCGCCGCGGTGGCCCCCACCCTGCCGCCGCTGCCCGAGGCGCCGGTGTGGTCCTGGGCTGGGCTGGGCATCGCCGTGGAGCAGACCCTGATCGGCGCGGCCATGGGCCTGGCCCTGCGGGTGATGTTCAGCGCCGTGCAGGCGGCGGGGGATTTCATCGGCCTGCAGATGGGCCTGGGCTTCGCCACCTTCGTCACCCCGGACGGCGCCAACACCATGATCCTCTCGCGGTTCCTGTACACCTTCACCCTGATGATGTTCCTGGCGGTGAACGGGCACCTGATCGTCATCGACATCCTGGCCGGCAGCTTCCGCACCCTGCCCATCGGCTACGGCGGCCTCAACCCGGGCGGGCTGGACCTGCTGGCGCGCTACGGCGGCACCATCTTCGCCTCCGGCCTGCTGCTGGCCCTGCCGGTGGTGGCGGCGCTGCTTATCGTCAATCTTTCACTCGGTATCCTCAACCGCTCCGCGCCGCAGCTGACCGTCTTCTCGGTGGGTTTCCCTACCTCCCTCACCCTGGGGCTGTTGCTGCTGGTGGTGCTGATGACGGATCTCGGTCGCTTCCTGCAGCACCTCTTCGGTCAGGGGCTGGGGTTCCTGCGGCAGTTGGTGGAGGCGCTGGCGCCGCTGTGATCGCGGCGGGGAGACGGGCGGCAGATCCACCCAGCGCTTGCAAATGAGAATTATTCTGTTTAAAAATACGCGCCCGATACATTGACGCCACCACGAGAATATACGATGTCCACGCCCCCTCGCCTCGGCAAGACGCTGTTGTCCTGCGCGATATCCACCGCACTCGGGCTTTCCGTCGGCCAACAATCCCTGGCCCAGGAGACGCCTTCGGCGATTGAGGAGATCGGCGTCACCGCCCAAAGACAGGCCTATCGCGGCGACATTCCCCTGGAATCCCTGCCCCAGCAAACCCAGGTACTCTCAGGGGACACACTGGCTGAGCTGGGCGCAGTGGAACTGCAGGACGCGCTGGACATCGCCGGCGGCGTCACGCGCCAGAACAATTTTGGCGGCCTGTGGGACAGCTTTGCCATTCGCGGCTTCGCGGGGGATGAAAACCTGCCCTCCGGCTACCTGGTCAACGGCTTCAGCGGCGGCCGCGGCTTCAGCGGCAACCGGGATGCCTCCAATATCGAGACCATCGAAATCCTGAAAGGCCCGGGCTCCGCCCTGTTCGGCCGCGGCGAGCCCGGCGGTACCATCAATATCGTCACCAGGAAGCCGAGTTTCGAGCGCGAGGGGGAAGGTTACCTGCGCGCGACCGCCGGGCGCTACGATAATTCCCGCCTGGAGGGCGACTACGCCGACACCCTGAACGACCGGGTGGCTTTCCGCATCAACGGCGCCCGCCAGGAGGGTGAAAGTTTCCGCGACACGGTAGAATCCGAAAAGACCGTCCTGACCCCGTCGTTCCTGTTTGCACTCGCCGAAAACACCTCTCTCAGTTACGAAGCGGAATACCTGAAACAGGAGACAACTTTCGACCGCGGCATCGTCGCCATCGACAAGGACCCCGGAAAAGTGCCGATTTCCAACTTCTACGGCGAACCCGGGGACGGCCCGAGTGAAGTCAATGCCACCGGCCACCAACTGGTCCTGCAGCACGACCTGAACGACGGCTGGTTTATCCTCGCCGGCGCCAACTACCGGGCGTCCTCCTTTGAGGATTGCGTCACCGAAGCAGAACTTGCCGACCCCCGTCAGCAGCTCTACGTCGACGGCCAAACCCTTTCCCGTTGGCAGCGCTGCCGCGATTTCGATGCCGAGGACACGTCCGCCCGCATCGAGCTGTCCGGCTCCTTTGAAACCGGTGCATTCACCCACCACATGATCGTGGGCGGCGACACCTACGAATATTCACTCGAATCCCTGCAGGACCGCTGGCGCGTCGCCCCCGGGGACACCACCTACTCGGTGGACGTCTTCAACCCGGTGTATGGCCAGGTGGCACCGGATCGCTCGCCGATGGCCAACAGGCTGGAAGAGCAGAGCGCCTGGGGCCTTTACTTCCAGGACCAGATCGATTTGAGCGAACACTGGAAGCTACTTCTGGGCCTGCGCTACGACGACTTCAGCCAGGACATTGAGAACCGCCTGTCGGGAACGAAAAGCCGCCAGTCCCAGACGGCCACCAGTCCGCGCGCCGGCCTGGTGTATGAAGCCAGCGACACCCTGTCCGTCTATGCGAGCTATTCGGAGGGCTTCAGCCCCAATAGCGGAGTGGATTTCTTCGGCACCGCCTTTGATCCGGAGGAGAGTAAATCCTACGAAGTGGGCACAAAACTGGCCGCACTCGACGGCGCCCTGAGCAGTACCATCGCACTCTTCAAGATGGAGAAATCCAATATTGTCGCCGCCGATCCCGCGCACCCGGGATCTTCCGCCGCCCTCGGCGAAGCGGAGAGCCAGGGGGTTGAAATCGATATCACCGGGGATTTGACGGATACCTTGCGGCTGCTGTTCAACTACGCCTATGTCGATGCCGAAACCAGCAACGACATCACCAACGTCGACTGGGGCGTGGACGTCCCCGCCGGAAGCCCGTTGATCAACATTCCTGAAAACAGCGCCAGCCTGGTGCTGGTGAAGCGTTTTACTGTCGGCGGCAAAGCCTCCACCTTCGGCGTCCGCGTAAACCATGTGGACGACCGCCTGGGGGAAACCATCGATCCCAGCTATATCCTGCCTTCCTACACACTGGTCAACCTGCTGGGCTCCTACCAGGCCACCGGCAAACTGAAGCTGACCGTGAACGTCGATAACCTGCTCGACGAGGAATACTACGTGAGTTCCTACCACAAGCTCTGGACCATGCCCGGCGCGCCGCGGACCTGGACGCTGGGCGCCACTTATCGCCTCTGAGCGGGCTGGCTGAATGCGGATGCCGGCGGGCGGCAGCGCCCGCCGGTATTGATTAACTCTTTCGTCATTCCGGCGCAGGCCGGAACCCAGGTGCCACTGGACTGGATACCGGCCTGCGCCGGTATGACGAGTGAATAGGGGAGACTCAGAGCCGATCGAACAGGCTCATGCCCTTGATCTCCACAAACGCCTGCTGCGCGGCCTGCAGCCCCACCTGCCGCAGGATGAAATCGGAGATGCCTTCCACATAGTCCAGATCCACCAGGTCGGAGAGCGTCTGCTCGTAGTTGAGCTGCTGGTTGCCGGCCACCGAGTCCACCACATCCAGTTCGTTGAGGCGCGCGCCCACGGAGGCGCGGGTGGTGAGCACATTGTCGAGGCTGTTGTCGAACTCGCGCATCGCTGTGTTGAGGGTATTGCGGCGCGCGGCCTTTTCCGCGTCGGTCCCGGCCGGCTGTTCCAGCACCGCCAGGGCCTTCTCGAAGGTTTTGAACAGGTCGGTGTTCATGTTCTCCGCCAGGTCCACGTCGATGCGGTCGCCGTCGGCGGGCGTGCCGTCGAGGGTGAGGGACAGGCCGCCGAAGGTGATTGACCGCCCCGCCTCGTAGGGCTGGGCCGCGCCGCCGTTGACCGAATAGGTGGTGGTGCCGCCGGCCACGGCAAAGGTGACGGCGTAGGCGCTGCCGTAACCGGGATCGCTTTCGTCCACCACCCGGGGGCCCGTAAAGGTGACGCTGCCGGTGTTGCCGCCGTCCGCCTCGGCCACATAGCCGGCGCTGGCGTGCACGCTCTGGAACACCGTTTCGCCGTTGTCCGCCACCGGCATGAGACGGGAGGAATCGATACGCACTTCGCGGGCGTTGCTGTCGCCGACGTAGCTCACCGAGCCGTCGGCGGCGCGCGCGAAGGGCTCGCTGCCGTCCCGGTAACCGCCGAACAGGTAGCGGCCGTTGCCGTCAGTGGCATTGGCCTGGCCGATTACCGTCTCGTAGATGCCGCGCAGTTCACTGGCCACCGAGGCGCGGTCGGCGTCGCTGAGGGTGTCGCTGGCGGCCTGGACCATAAGCCCCTTGGCGCTGTCGATGGCGCGGCTCACGCTGTCGAGCACGCTCTCCTCCTGGGCCAGGGCGTTGCGGGCGCCGACGCGGGCGTCGGTGTACTGTTCGGTGACGGCCAGGGACTGGGACACCTGCACCGCCCGGGACGCCGCCTGGGGGTCGTCGGAGGGGTTGACCACGCGGCGCCCGGAGGCGATCTGCTGGCCGACCTTGAGAAACTCGCCCTGCTGGCGGTTTATGGAGCGCATGCTCTGTTCGTAGATGGTGACGCTGCTGATACGCATGGCGGTTGTTTCCTTAACGCAGACCCAGAATGGTGTCCATCAACGTGGACGCCGTCTGGATCACCTTGGCGTTGGCCTGGTAGTACTGTTGGTAACGGATCAGGTTGGCGGCTTCCTCGTCCAGGCTGACCCCGGATTCGGACTGCTGCAGGGCGCGCAGCTGTTCGCTGAGCCCCTGCTGGGCCTCCAGGTTCACCTGGACGATATTGGTGCGGCTGCCCAGATCGCTGACCATGGACGCATAGGCCCCGCTCAGGGTGGCGCCGCCGCCCACCAGTTGAGCGTCCTGCAGGGCCTGCAGGGCCAGGGCGTTCTCGTTGTCGCCGCTGCCACCGCCACTGCCGGCGGCGATCTCGTCGCCGTCGGCGATCAGGTTCTCCAGCCCCCCGGCCGCGCCCCGGGTGGGCTGCAGCTGGAAGCGGTCGCCGTCGGCGAGGCTGGCGGCGGCGCCAATGGTCACCACCACGCCGCCGAAACTCAGCTGGTCGCTGGCGTCCAGGGTGGCGGTGAAGGTCTCGCCGGTATCCCGGCGGATGACGGCGAATTCGCCCGCGCCGGCGTTCGTCGCCCGCAACTCGTAGTCCGCCGCGGTGAGCTGGTCCATATCGTCGAAGACCGCGCTGATGGTGGCGCTGCCACTGTTGCCGGCATTGCTGAAGGCGCGTGGCTGGCCGACCGAGAAGAAGTCCCCTCCCGCGTCGCCGTTCAGATCCACACCGGCGCGGTGCTGTTCGTTGAAGCCCATCGCCAGGGACACGGCCAATTGGCCGAGCTGGTTCTGGGCGCTGTCCAGGGTTTCCGCGCGGAAGCTGAGCAGCCCGCCGAGCGAGCCGCCAGCGATAGCATCCTCGTCCAGTTCGACCAGGTTGCCGGCGGAGTCCCGGTAGCCCACCAGGGTGCGGCTGGGATCGGCGGAGGACGCCATCGCCTCCAGCGCGAAGCTGCGGGTGCCGGCGACGATGGGCTGGCCGTTGCCAATGGAGAGGTTGTAGGTGCCGCTCTCCTGCACCGTCACGCGCAGGTCGACGCGCTCGCTGAGCTCGGCCACCAGTTGGTCGCGCTGGTTGAGCAGGCTGTTGGGCGCCTCGCCGTATTTGGCCTTGACCAGGGCGATCTCGCGGTTGAGCCCGGCGATCTGCTCCGCGGTGTTGTTGACCTGGGCGATTTCCTCGGCGATCTGGCCGTTGACGCCGTCGCGCATATCCTGCAGGTAGCCGTCGAAGGAGCGGAACTGGGCGCCGAGGATGTCGGCCGCGCCGACCACGCCCTGGCGGGCCGCCGGGTCCGCGGGGGCGCCGGTCAGGTCCTCGATGGCGGAGAAGAAATTCTGCAACAGCGGCGCCAGCCCCGCCTCGCGGTCGGCGAGCAGGCTGTCGATCTGCGACACCTGGACCTGGTAGCTGTCGAGGGCGCTGGTCTTGCTGGCGGCGGCGTTGACCTGACCGGCCACGAAGCGGTCGAACTGACGCTGGATGTCCTCCACCCGCACCCCGGTGCCGGCGCTGCGCTCGCTGAGCAGGGTGAGCTCGCGGTTATAGCCGGGGGTGTTCAGATTGCTGATATTGTTGCTGGTGGTATTGAGCGCGTTCTGCGCGGCGTTCAGGCCGCTGAGGCCGATGGAAAAAATACTCATGTTTGCCTTTCCGTAGAGCCGGTACCCCTGTTATCGGCAGGGGGAGTTCTTTCTTTAATCGTCACTACTCCCTCACAAGGAGCCCGCTCCGACCCAAGGGAAACACCCTGTTAGGAGCCTGCGAACTTTACTTGTTGACGGCGGGCGGATTGGACAGTTGCGCCACCAGTTGCTCCGCCAGCCCCAGCCCCCGCCCGGCCAGGTGCTGGGACAGCTGCTGGTCGGACAGGGATTCGTAGAAGCGGGTTTGGGCGCTGTCCAGCAGCCCGGAGCGGGGTGTTGCATCGCGCATGCTCTGTAGCAACTGCTGCAGGAAGAGCGCCTCGAACTGCTCCGCGGCCGCGCGCAGGCTTTTGTCCGGGTCCGCGGCGGCACTCTGCCGCAGCCGCTCCAGACCCTGCATATCCAGGGCGAACTGCCCCTGCGTGGAAGTCACGCTCATCACAGTATCTCCAGTTCGGCGCGCAGGGCGCCGGCGGCCTTGAGGGCCTCGAGAATGGACATCAGGTCCTGGGGCGTGGCGCCCAGGGCGTTGAGGGCGTCCACCACTTCCATCAGGTCGGCCCCCTCCACGAACTGGAGGGAGCCGTGCTGCTGCTGGACGGTGATGTCGCTGTCCGGCACCACGACGGTCCGCCCCTCGCTGAAGGGCGCCGGCTGGCTGACGCCGAAAGCGGTGTCGATCACCACCGACAGGTTGCCGTGGGCCACGGCCGCGGGCCTGAGGGTGACGCGGCCGTTGAGCACCACCGAGCCGGTGCGGGCGTTGATCACCACCCGCGCCGGCGCCGCCTCCGGCGTCACCTGCACCCGCTCCACCCGGGCCATGAAACTGACGCGCTCGTTGGCGTCCTCCGGCCCCCGCAGGCGTATCGCCACCGCATCCAGGGCCGCCGCCACCGGGCGACCGAACTCGGCGTTGATGGCGCGCACGGCCCGCTGGGCGGTGCCGAAATCCGCCTCGCGCAGCCGCAGTTCCAGCTCGCCGCCGCCCGCCCCCAGGTCCAGGGGGACGCCCTGCTCCACCACCGCGCCGCCGCTGATGCGGCCACCGGCCTGCTGGTTGATCTGCACGCTGGAGCCACCGGCCTCGGCGCCGGCGCCGCCCACCAGCAGGTTGCCCTGGGCCAGGGCGTAGGTGCGGCCGTCGGCGCCTCTCAGCGGTGTCATCAGCAGTGTGCCGCCGCGCAGGCTGCGGGCGTTGCCGACGGAGGAGACCACTACGTCGATGCGCTGGCCGGACCGCGCGAAGGGCGGCAGCTCGGCGGTGACCATGACCCCGGCGACGTTGCGCAGCTGCATGTTGGTGCCCGGGGGAATGGTGATGCCCAGTTGCGAGAACATGCTGGTCAGGCTCTGGGTGGTGAAGGGGGTCTGCATCGTCTGGTCGCCGCTGCCATCCAGCCCCACCACCAGGCCGTAGCCCACCAGTTGGTTGCCGCGCACACCGGCGAAGTCCGCCAGCTCGCGCAGGGGTTCCGCGCGCGCCGCGGCGCCGGACAGCACCAATAGCAAGATCAGCAGGGCCTGGACAGGAAAAATGGATCGCATGCTCGCCGCTCGCTCCGCTGGGCTCAGAAAGGGGAAAGGTTCAGGAACAGGCGCTGCAGCCAGCCCATGTGCTGGGCCTCGTCGATATAGCCGTCGCCGACGTATTCGATGCGCGCGTCGGCCACCTGGGTGGAACGCACCGTGTTGCTGCCGGAAATCTCGCGCGGGTCCACGATCCCGGAGAAGCGGATGAACTCGGTACCCTGGTTGATCTGTATCTGCTTTTCGCCGCGCACCCGCAGATTGCCGTTGGGCAGCACTTCCAGCACCGTCGTGGTCATGGTGCCGGTAAAGGTGTTCTGCGCCTGGGAGGCGCCGCCGCCGTCGAAGTCGTTGGTGCCCTCTATGTCGAAACCGTAGTCGGTCAGGCTCTCGAGGCCGTCCGGGACCACGGTGGTGGTCAGGGAGGCGGAGCCGCTGCGGCTGGCGTTGCTCGCGGAGCGCTTGGAGGCGCTCACCTGTTCGTTGAACACCACGGTGAGCAGGTCGCCGGACATCCGCGGGCGGCGGTCCTCGAACAGCGGCTGGTAGCCGCGCTGCGGCTGGTAGACGGCGCCGTTGGCCTGCTGGGGTGGCGGCTGCGGTATCTCCACCCATTCCTCCTCGCTCACCACCGAGGGGCGCGGCAGCTGCGCGCAGCCGGCGGCAAGCAGCGCCAGCGCCACTGCCAGGGCTGTTTTCACACCCAGGTTTCGGGGTTCTGTTCCGGGTGCCGGGACGGGGTGCGCCCTTCCGGGACACGCCGTAAACCCATCCATGGGGGCTTGTCCGCGAGGTCCCTCTCGCAGACAGTCCCGGAAGGGCGCACCCCGCCCCGGCTTGTGCCACCCGCAAAGCTCCAAACTCCGAAACTTGCGCTTCACAGCGAAAAACACGGTCCCGCCCCGCCTACAGTTGCGCCAGGCGCGAGAGCATCTCGTCGGATGCCTGTACCGCCTTGCTGTTGATTTCGTAGGCGCGCTGGGTCTGGATCATGTTGACCATCTCCTCCACCACGTTGACGTTGGAGGTCTCCACGTAGGATTGGTAGAGGCTACCGGCGCCGTTCATGCCCGGCATGCTCTCGCTGCGCAGGCCGGAGGCGGTGGTCTCCAGGTAGAGGTTCTCGCCGATGCTCTCGAGGCCGGCGGGATTGACGAAGGTGGACAGGGTCAGCTGGCCCACCTCCACGCTCTGGGTGGAGCCCGGCTCGGTGATGGACACCAGGCCGTCCTTGCCGATGGTCACCGACAGGGCGTTTTCCGGGATGATCACCGCGGGCTCCACGGGGTAGCCGCTGGAGGTGACCATCTGGCCGCTCTGGTCGAGCTGGAAGCTGCCGTCGCGGGTGTAGGCGGTACTGCCGTCGGGCAGGCGCACCTGGAAGAAACCCTTGCCGTTGATGGCCAGGTCGCGGGAGTTGCCGGTGTTCTCCAGGCCGCCCTGGGTGTGCAGGCGCTCGGTGGCCACCGGACGCACGCCGCTGCCCACCTGCATGCCCGACGGCAGGGTGTTCTGGATGTCGTTCTGCGCGCCCGGCTGGCGCTGGGTCTGGTAGAGCAGGTCCTCGAACACGGCGCGGGACTTCTTAAAGCCGTTGGTGCTGACGTTCGCCAGGTTGTTGGCGATCACGTCCATTTTCACCTGCTGGGATTCCAGGCCGGTCTTGGCCGTCCACAGTGATTTGATCATCGTTGTTTTCCTCTCGGGCCCGGAACGCTTCTTGGGCTTTTGGGGCGGGCCTGCTGCCGGGGGCGCTTTGCGGGACACGCCGTAAATACATCCCTGTAGGCTTGTCCGCGAGGTCCCTCTCGCAGACAGTCCCGCAAAGCGCCCCCGGCATCAGGCCCTTCGCATAAGACTATTGGCTGAACTTTACGCCGCACCGCTCGGCGCCTTATTCAATCGATAAAAGGCTGTCCGCCCGACGGGCGTTCTCGTCGGCGCTCTCGATGACCTTGATCTGCATCTCGTAGCGTCGCGCGTTGTCGATCATGGCGACCATGGATTCCACCGGACTCACGTTGCTGCCCTCAAGGGCGCCGGACATCACCCGCACCTCCTCGCTCCGGGGCAGCGGGTTCACGTTGCCCTGCCCGTCGGGCGCTGCGCGGAAGAGGCCGTCCTCTCCCCGCAGCAGGGCGATCTCCGCGGCGTCCACCAGCTTGAGCTGGCCCACCTGCACCAGAGAATCCGGGTCTTCGCCGGCGCCAATGGCACTGAGGGTACCGTCGGCACCCATGGACAGGGAAGAACCCAAAGGCACCACGATAGGTCCGCCGTCGCCGATCACCGGCCGGCCGGCGCTGGTGAGCAGGCCGCTGGCGTCCACCTGCAGGTCGCCGCGGCGGGTGTAGGCCTCGCCTCCGTCGGCGGCCTGCACCGCCAGCCAACCATTGCCCTGGATGGCGATATCCAGGTCGCGGCCGGTGGCGTTGACCGGTCCGGGGCTGAAATCCGAACCCGGCGTGGACGCCATCACCGAGACGCGGGTGGGCAACTGGCCGTCGCCCTGTACCGGTACCGCGCGCAGGGCGTGCAACTGGGCGCGGAAGCCGGCGGTGCCGGCGTTGGCCAGGTTGTTGCTGACCACCGCCTGCCGTTCCATGCTCTGCCCGGCGCCGCTCATGGCGGTGTAGAGAATGCGATCCATCCTTTAACTCCCGGTCCGCTTAACGCAGGTTCACCGCGGTCTGCAGCACTTCGTCCTGCACCTTGATGGTCTGGGTGTTGGCCTGGTAGTTGCGCTGGGCCACGATCAGGTCCACCAGTTCCCGGGTCATGTCCACGTTGGAGACTTCCACGGTCTTGGACTCCAGGGTGCCGAACTGGCCGATGCCCGACAGGCCCACCAGCGGCTGGCCGGAGCTGCCGGTTTCGACCCAGGCGTTGTCGCCCCGCGGGGAGAGCCCCTCCGGGTTGCGGAAGTTGGCCAGGGCAACGGTGCCCAGCAACTGGCTCTGCTCGTTGGCGTAGTTGCCGACGATATTGCCCGCTTCGTCGAAGCCGATTCCCACCAGGGCGCCGGCGGCGTAGCCGTTCTGGTTGAGGGAGTCCAGGTTGAAGTCGTTGCCGAACTGGGTGCTGCCGTCGAAATCGATGGTGAAGTTCAGCGGGTCCGCCCCGCCGCCGGGCGTGAAGGCGTAAGTGGGGAAGCTGCTCGACGCCGCGTCCAGGGTGCCGTTGGTGTTGAAGATCAACTGGCCCACATTGACGGTGTCTTCGGTGCCGTCCAAGGCCACCCGCACCTCCCAGGTGTTGTCGGCGGTCTTGGTGAAATAGGTGGTCATGGTGTGCTGCACGCCCAGGGAGTCGTAGGCGGTCCCCGTGTTGGCGTAGGAATAGCTGTCGGCGTCGGTGGCACTGAAGGCCGTGGTGGCGCGGTCGATGATGTCCACGGTGGTGTCCAGGTTGAAGGAGGCCTCCACCTCGGTGGTGGGGGTGGCGGCCATGGCGCCGGCGGGCACCTGCAGTATCTCCGGCTGGCCGCCGGTGCCGACGCCCGCCGGGAAGCCCGTCAGGCGCGCGCCCTGGGCATTCTCCAGGTAGCCCTCGCGGGTCAGGGTGAGTTGGCCGTTGCGGGAATAGAGCACCTCGCCGCCCTGGGTGAAGCGGAAGAAGCCGCTGCCGTTGATCCCCAGGTCCAGGGTGCGGCCGGTGGACTCCAGGGTACCGTCGGAGAAATCCTGCAGCACCGCCGCCACCCGGGTGCCCTGGCCGGCCAGGGCGCCGGTGTAGACGTCGGCGAACTGTACGCTGGAGCCCTTGAAGCCCACGGTTTGCGAGTTGGCGAGGTTGTTGCCCACCACGTCCAGGTTGGTGGAGGCGGCGTTGAGGCCGCTGAGTGCCTGTGAAAAGCCCATTGCTATTGCTCCTTTTCGTCAGAGAATCTGGCGGATGTCGTCCAGGGTGACCTGTTCGGAAACGCCGCCCAGGTCGAGCAGCGGCGTGCCCTCCCCGTCCAGGCTGACGCCGCTGACCAGGGCGTAGTTGAGTGTGACGCTGTCCAGGGGTTCACCCCCGCTGGTCGCGATCACGGAAACCGTGTAGGCGCCCTCCGCCGCGGTGGTGCCGTCGTCCGTGATGCCGTCCCAGGTAACGGACTCGACGCCGGCGCCCAGGGAGAAGGTGTCGAAGGTGCGCACCACCTCGCCGCTGCTGTTGCGGATGGTGACCCGCACCTCGTCGGCCGCCTGCGGCAGCTCTATGCCGAAGGGCGTGGCGGCGCCCTCTTCGCCCACCAGGACCCGGGTGCCCGGCACCAGAACGCCGCTGCCGATCAGGCCGCTGGCCTGCAGCACCTGGCTGGTGTCCAGTTGGCCGTTGATGCTCTCGAGGGTGTCGTTGAGGCTCTCGATGCCGCTGACGGTATTGATCTGCGCCAGCTGCGAGGTCAGCTCGGCGTTTTCCATCGGATTCAGCGGGTCCTGGTTCTGCAACTGGGTCACCAGCAGGGTCATGAAACTGTCCTGCAGTTCGGCGCTGGCACCCGCGCCGCCGCCGGAGGTGGCGTTCAGGGCGCCGGTGACACTGCTGTCGATCACATTGGTCACGGCCATCAGCTCTCTCCCAGGGTCAGGGTCTTGAGCATCAGCTGCTTGCCCGTGTTCATGACCTCCACGTTGGCCTGGTAGGAGCGGGACGCGGAGATCATGTTGACCATCTCGTTGACCGGATTCACGTTGGGCATCTGCACGTAGCCCTCCCCATCGGCCAGCGGGTGCTCCGGACGGTACTCGCGGCGCAGCGGCGAGGGGTCCTCGACGATGCGGCTCACCGCCACGCCGCCGACGCCTTCGGCGCCCCCGGCGGCGCGCGTCTCGAACACCAGTTGCCTGGCGCGGTAGGCCTGTCCGTCAGGGCCCGCCACGCTGTCGGCGTTGGCCAGGTTGCTGGCGGTCACGTTCATGCGCTGGGCCTGGGCCGTCATGGCCGAACCGGAGATCTCAAAAATCGAAAACATGGACACGGGTCTCTCCTCTTGTTATTTCCCTGCGATCATTTCCCTGTTGCTATGCGCTTATTCCGGCTGCATCGCCGACTTGAGGCCCTGGATACGGCCGTTGAGGATACTCAGCGCCGCCTGGTAGCGCACCGAGTTGTCGGCGAAATAGCTGCGCTCCACATCCATGTTCACGGTGTTGCCGTCCAGGCTGGGCTGGTCCGGCACCCGGTAGAGCATGTCCACCGAGCCTGCCACCGAATCGCCGGCGGCGATATGCCGCGAGGAGGTGGTGCGGAGTTCCAATTCGCGGTCCGCGCCGCTGCTTTCCAGGGCGCGGGACAGCGTCCGGGAAAAGTCGAAGTCGCGGGCCTTGTAGTTGGGCGTGTCCGCGTTGGCGATATTGGCGGCCAGTGCCGTCTGGCGCTCGTGGCGCAGGTTGAGCGCCTCCCGGTCGAAATTCAGGGCGGCGGCGAGTCGGTCGATCATGCCGAAAATCCCTCATGTTTGATTTGCTCAGGTTGGAGACTAAATGGACGGGCGTCAGGCCAAAGGGAAAAACAGACCCCGCTTTTGCGCCCATTTCCACCGATGGGTTGTTGGCATTCCCACTAGAATGGCGACCAATCCGGCAGACCGGCTGATTTGATATGGTTCCGAGCAAGCCCCTGGCCGCCCTGTTTCTGGCGGCATTGGCCCTGCCCGCCGGCGCGGCCCGCGCGACCGACCCGGTGGCCGATGCGGTGCGCGACTTCCTGTACCGGCGCAGCCGCGGCCTGGGCGAGGAGGTGCACATAGAGGTGCGCCCGGCCGCCGCGCGCATGCCCGCCTGCGAGCGACCCCGCCCCTTCCTGCCCGGCGACGGCGGCAAACGCTGGGGGCCGGTGACCGTGGGCGTGCACTGCGGGCAGCGGGTGCGCTACCGGCAGGCCCGGGTGACGGTGATCGGCACCTACTGGGTCACCACCGGCCCGGTCAAGGCCGGCGCGCTGATCAGTAGGGATATGCTATCCCCCGCCCGCGGGGACCTGGGCAGCCTGCCCCAGGGCGCCGTGCTCGATCGCGGGCGCATCCTCGGCCAGGTGGCCAGCCGCCCCCTGGGCGCGGGCGCGGTGCTGCAGGACCACCTGCTGAAGGCACCGCCCCTGGTGACGCGGCGCCAGGCGGTGACCCTCGAGGCGCGCGGCCGCGGCTTCCGTATCGCCCGCGAGGGGCGGGCCCTGGAGGAGGGCGCCCTGGGGGAATCGGTGCGGGTGCGGCTTCCGGACAGGACGGTGCTGAACGCCGTGGTGAGCGGCCCCGGGCGGGTCCGGGTCGAGTTTTGAAAAACGTGATCTCAGTCACGGGCATCGACTAAAGAAGCGGGGGAAACCGCCGATATCCGGACAAAGTACAAAGGAGATCCCCTTTGAAGATCGACAAGATTTCCCACCTGTCGCCGGCCAAGGGCGCGGGTGAGAGCAAAAGCAGCGACAGGCCCCCCGCGGCCGCGGACGCCGCCGCGCCGGGCTCTTCCGACGTGAGCCGGCTGCGCCAGCCCGGCGCCGACGGCAGCCGCGATATCGACACCGCCCGCGTGGCGGAGATTCGCCAGGCCATCGCCGAGGGCCGCCTGGAAATCCGCGCCGACAGGATCGCCGACGGCCTTATCGACAGCGTGCGCGAACTGCTGGAACAAGAGCAGCAATGACCCTGGCCGACCACCTGGAGCAACAGGGCGCGCGCCTGCAGACCCTGCTCGACCTGCTGCAGGAGGAACGCCTGCTGCTGGCCGCGGGCACGGTCGATGGCGCACAGCTTTCGCGGGTGGCGGAACAGAAGCGCGGGCGACTGGCGGAACTGGAAGATTTCGAACGCCGTCGCCGCCAGGCGCTGCGCCGCCTGGGCTACCCGGACGACCGCGACGGCGACGAACGCGCCGCCGCCGACGCCGGCTGCCTGCCCCTGTGGCACGGCATCCGCGAGCACGCGGGCCGCGCCGCGGCACTCAACCGCACCAACGGCCTTCTGGTCGGCATTCGCATGGAACACAACCAGCGCCTGCTGAACGCACTGCAGGAGGCGGTGGGCCGGAATCTCTACGGCCCCGACGGCCAGCCGCGCGGCCGCGCCGGCAGGATCAGTTCACGGGCCTGAAGCCGCTACTGCCGCGAGGCTCCCGGGCTGGATTGCCCCCACCACAGGATTTTTTGCGCTGCTGGACCGAAAGCGCCATGAAGGCCAGGAATGGCCGGGGGGATTTCGTCCGGCCAAGCCACATTCGGATCCGCCCCTTCTTATTTCACCCGTGTAATTGAGGAGTCAACGAGCGTGACCCGAGTAGGAGAAGTCGCCAAAGACCACTTGCTCGACGTGGCACTGGCCTGCAGGCCGGTGTACACCCGCGACGAGGAGGTAGCTGCCTTCGAGCTGCTGCTGCAGGGGGACCGGGCATCCCAGGGGGCATCCCTATCTGACATAGAGGCCAGCAACCCGGCGATCCTCGAGACTTACACCCAGGTGTTCCAGGGCGGCAGGATGCACCGCGTACCCAGCTTCCTGAAGATCACCGACGAGTTGATCCTCGCCCCCGGGCTCCCGGAACTGCCCAAGGAAAACTACATACTGGAAATCCCCGGAGACATACTGCTCACCGCCGAGCGGATGGAGCGACTCACCAACCTGGCACGGCATGGCTACCGGCTGGCGCTGGCCGGGTTCGATCCGGATAAGGAAAAACTGGATCCGCTGCTGGATGTGGTGCACATCGTCAAGGTGGACACCCGCGACATGGACGATGAAGCCCTGCTCCGTGCGACGGATAAGCTGCTAGCCTGCGGCGTGGAAATGCTCGCCGACAATCTCGACTGCCGCGAGCGCTTCCTCCATTGCCGGGAACTGGGTTTCGACTACTTCCAGGGCGACTTCCTCAGCAAGCCCTCCCCCGCCAAGGACAAGCGGATCTCCGGCAACAAGGTGCTGCTGCTGCAACTACTGTCTGAGCTGCACAACCCGGACACATCCCCAGCGCGACTGGAAGAAATCGCCCTGAAGGACGCCAAACTCACCTACCACATCCTGAAGGCGGTCAATTCAGTGTCCCTGGGCCTGCTCAGGGAGGTGAATTCCATTTCCCACGCCATCTTCCTGTTGGGCCTGGAGAAGATCAAGCGCTACGTCAAGCTCTTCCTGGTGGGCAGCGAGCAGGACAAGCCGGAGGCGCTGACCCGCGGCATGCTGGTGCGCGGGCGCATGTGCGAAGTGCTGGCGGAGATCGCCGGGCGCGACAACCCCGTCGACCACTTTATCGCCGGCCTGCTCTCGCAGCTGGACGCCCTGATGGATATCCCCATGCCCGAGCTGCTGGAACAGGTCCCACTCAACCATACGGTGAAAGACGCCCTGCTCCACCGCAGCGGTAGCCTCGGCGAAGTGCTCCGAGAAGTGGAACTCTACGAAAAGGGCCACTTTGGCGACCTGACACTCCTGGAGGACAGGCGCTTCTACGAAACCGCCTACCGCCACAGCACCACCTGGGCCCGGCAGGCGCAACAGACCATGAGGTATGAAAGCTAGCGAGGCCCTGCGCAGCGTCGAGCGCGCCAATCCCAAGAAAAGCAGAAAGAGGGGCGGAAAAGAGGGCGGCGCCAGGCGGTGACCCTCGAGGCGCGCGGCCGCGGCTTCCGTATCGCCCGCGAGGGGCGGGCCCTGGAAGAGGGGGCATTGGGCGAATCGAGTTTTGAAAAACGTGATCTCAGTCGCGGGCATCGATTAAAGAAGCGGGGGAAACCGCCGATATCCGGACATGGTACAAAGGAAATCCCCTTTGAAGGTCGACAAGATTTCCCATCTGTCGCCGGCCAAGCCACATTCAGATCCACCCTTTCTTGTTCACCCGTGTAATTTAAGGAGTCAACGAGCGTGACACGAGTTGGAGAAATCATCGAAGACAACATGCTCGATGTGGTACTGGCCTGCAGGCCGGTGTATACCCGCAAGCAGGAGGTGGCCGCCTTCGAACTGCTGCTGCAGGGCGAGCAGGCCTCCCAGGGGGCATCCCTGTCGGACATAGAGGCCAGCAGCCCGGTGATCCTCGGCACCTACACCCAGCTGTTCCAGGGCGGCAAGGTGCACAGCGTGCCCAGCTTCCTGAAGATCACCGACGAAGTGATCCTCGCCCCCGAACTCCCGGAACTGCCGAAGAAAAACTACATCCTGGAAATCCCCGAGGACATGCTGCTCACCTCCGAGCTGGTGGAACGGCTCGGCTACCTGGCCCAGCGCGGCTACCGGCTGGCGCTGGCCGGATTCGATCCGGACGACGGGGAATTGGATACGCTGCTGGACATAGTGCACATCGTCAAGGTGGACACCCGCGACATGGACGATGGGGTCCTGCGCCGGGCGGCGGAAAAGCTGCGGGGCTACGGCGTGGAAATGCTCGCCGACAACCTCGACAGTCGCAAACGCTTCCGCCACTGCCAGGAGCTGGGTTTCGACTATTACCAGGGCGACTTCCTCAGCAAGCCCTCCCCCATCAAAGGCAAGAGGATCACCGGCAACAAGTTACTGCTGCTGCAGCTGCTGTCCGAACTGCACAACCCGGACGCGTCCCCGCTGCGCCTGGAGGAGATCGCCCTGAAGGATGCCAATCTCACCTACCGCATCCTCAAGGTGGTCAATTCCGTGGCCCTGGGCATGCGCAGGGAGGTGAACTCCATTTCCCACGCCATTTCCCTGCTGGGGCTGGAGGAGATCAAGCGCTGGGCCAATCTGTTCCTGGTCGGCAACGAGCGGGACAAACCCGAGGAGCTGACCCGCGGCATGCTGGTGCGCGGGCGCATGTGTGAAGTGCTGGCGGAGATCGCCGGCCTCGACAGTCTCGTCGACCACTTTATCGTCGGCCTGCTCTCGCAACTGGACGCCCTGATGGATATCTCCATGCCCGAGCTGATGGAGCAGGTGCCGCTCAACCAGGCGGCGAAGAGCGCCCTGCTTCACCGCAATGGCAGCCTCGGGGAAGTGCTCCGCGAAGTGGAGTTCTACGAAAAGGGCCGCTTTGGCGACCTGACGCTCCTGGAGGACAGGCGCTTCTACGAAACCGCCTACCGCCACAGCACCGCCTGGGCCCGGCAGGCGCAACAGGCCATGAGGTACGAAGGCTAGTAGCCCCCACACAAAATTTCCCCGCCAGCGCTAAAGCCCGCCCGCCACTTGCCGATAGTGACAGGTAGGAAGGAGTAAAAGCCTGTGGGTCCCCAGGGATGAGGCGCAGGCCAAAAAACCTTCGGCAACCTGTCTTCCGGAAAAGCACTCAGGGGAAAACAAACCATGAAACCGACAAAATTTTTCGCCGCCCTGTCGCTGTTCGCGGTGTCTCTGCACGCCGCGGCCGCCGACACCCTCGAAAGCTACGCTTCCAAGCTGAAAAACCATACCGCCCAGCACGTCAAATACCCGAAACGCGCCCTGGACCGGGGCTGGGAGGGCGAGGTACACCTGCGCATCACCATCGATGCCAAAGGCCAGGTGCAGGATATCCAGGTGGTGGAGGAGTCCCGCTACTCCAACCTGAACCGCGAGGCCCTGCGCAGCGTCGAGCGCGCCAATCCCTATCCACCGATACCCGCGGCGCTGGGCCTCGAGACCTACGAATTCACTATGCCCATCAACTTCCGCCTGTCCGGCTGAGAAACGGGGCGTGAAAAAAAGAAGAGCCGTACTCCCCGCGGCCCTGCTGCTCGCGTCGGGCACAGCCGCGGCCGAGGTGTTCAGCGGCCGCGCCAGCGCCATGGGGGGCGCGGGCGTCGCGGGCGTCGACTACACCGTCGGTGCCATCCTCAATCCCGCCAATGCCACCGCCTTCCGCAGCGGGGACAATTTCGGCACTTTCCTGAACGCCGGTGCCCTCGCCGAGGAGCGCAACGACTTCCTCGACCTGGGGGACGATGTGCAGGACCGGCTCGATCAACTCGACGGCAGTTTCATCACGGCGGAAGACGCCCGCGAACTCTCCGCGCTGCTCTCCGGCTTCTCCCAGGGCGCGCTCAGCGGGGAATTCGGCGCGCAGTTCAGTGTGGCCATCCCCAACGAGTTGGCCAGCGCCGTCCTCTTCACGCGACAGAACCTGCTGCTTGCGGCGACATTCGATTACAGCGACGAGGACCAGGAGTTCCTGGAGAAGCTGTCACTGGAAACCTTCCGCGAACAGAGCCTGACCTCCACGGCGACCGCCAGCGGCTATGCCGTGCGCGAAGTGGGCATCGCCCTCGGCCGCGTCATCCCCACCGGCAACCCGGAGTGGCGGCTGTCGCTGGGCGCGACCCCCAAGCACCAGACCGTCGAGACCATCGAGTACACCGCCACCGCCGGTGACTACGATGCCGACGACCTGGACGCGGACGACTACCGGACGGAAGACTCGGGCCTCAACCTGGACCTGGGCGCCACCCTGGCCTGGCGCAGTGCCCGCTTCGGGCTGTCGGCGCGCAACCTGGTGAAGCGGGACTACGAGACGGTGAACGGCAATGCCGTCACAGCCGACACCCTGGTCACCGCCGGCGCCGGTTACAACGGGGAAACCCTGACCGCCCTGCTCGACCTGGACCTCACCGACAGCCTGCTCCCCGGCGGCGGCGAGGCGCGGTTTGCCCGCGCCGGCGTCGAGCTGGACCTGGCGGACTGGGCCCAGCTGCGCCTCGGCTACCGCCACGACCTGGAGGGCAATGTCGACGGACTGGCGAGCGCCGGTATCGGCTTCTCGCCCTTCGATGTGCTGCACCTGCATATCGCCGCCTTCGAGTCCGGCGACGACACGCTCGGTGCGGCGGTGGAGTTCGGGCTGGACCTTTAGATAGAGGCTATCCCCGTGTTCGCGGGGGTCTCTCCACCGCTTTCCCGCGCAATGCCCCGCCCTTCGGGCGGGATAGGCTATCGGTGGTACACTGTCAGCGCCTGCCCTGCAGGCGATCGAGATTCCGGCGACACCCGCTTCGCCAGCAGGGCTGGCGCTCACAGTTGAGCCATCCATTATCCAATCCCCGTCCTCGGCCCGCCAACGAACGCCGAAACTCGGGTAGAACAACAATCCTGGGAAATAAATATGTCGAGAAGCGCGGGGCTGACAGGTATTTTTCTAGCTGTCCTTTTCTTGCTCTCCTGCGATGGCAGCCACAACAAGACGCAAGTTGAAACACAGGTTGAGAGGAAACACTACAATTCCTGGGAAAAAGATATTGGATACGCCCAGGTTGTCAAAGTAGACAGTACGCTTTACGTATCCGGAATCACGAGCGGGGAAACGGAACTGAAGGACCAGTTGATCGATATTTACGACAAGATCACAAGGATACTGGAGGATTACAGCGCGGATACCAGTGCCATCGTAAAAGAAGTTATCTATACAAAAGACATTGAAGCCCTCAAGGCCGCGATTCCCGTTAGAAAAGCCTATTTCAAGAAGGGCAAATATCCCAGCGCCACCTGGGTTCAAGTGGATCGGTTATATATGGAAAATCAGTTGCTGGAAGTCGAGATTGTAGCGGTGGTACCAGAAAGCCGCCCCCAATAATCCGGGAATCGGGCAAGGTATGCCGGGCAACCGCTTGCAGGCATCCTTCTCCCGGCCCAATGCCCGGAAACACCCCATGCAGAAAACCAGCCTTCTATTCGCCACACTGCCATTTCTGGCGCAAGGCACGCTCGCCGAAACCCCGGCCTTTGACCGCCCGGGCATCGGCTTCTCGACCACTACCCTGCCCCCCGCCACCGTCGCCTGGGAACAGGGCATGCCCGATATGACCCGAACCGATGACGGCGGCCTTACCCAGACCCAATATAGCGCCGACACCCTGCTGCGCATCGGCCTGGCGGAGAAACTGGAACTGGATCTCTCCCTCGCACCCCACAACTACCAGCGCAGCGAGGGCCTCATCGCCACAACAGACGAGGAAGGTGCCGGCGATACCGGCCTGGCCCTCAAGTATGCCCTGCCGGATATCGGCGAAAACCTCTCCTGGGCGATACTCGGCGGGGCCACCTTTGCCACTGGCAACGAACCCTTCACCAACGGCCACACCCTGTACAGCCTCGGCGTCAGCCTGGAAAGATCCCTCGGCGACGACCGCTCGCTGGCCTTCTACGGCAATATCGACAGCGCCGCCGGCGATACCGCCCTGACCTTCTCGCCGAGCTACAGTTTCGCGCTCAACGACTGCCTGGATGCCTATTTCGAACTCGGCTACACCCACGCCGAAGACGACGGCGAGGATATCGTCGCCGGCGGCGGCATTACCTGGATGGTCGCCGAAACCGTCCAGTTGGACCTCTACGCGGATTTCGGCCTGACCGCCGACAGCACCGACCTGGCCGGCTTTGGCTTCTCGGTGTTTTTTGACTGAAAAGCCGTATCGAAAAATGCGGACGCCAAGACAGGCCTTCAGAAACGATGAACGACTACATCAATTGCGACAACATCCCCGATGCGAGGGACGGTCTCACCCGGAAAGAGCGGGCGATACTGTACTGCCTGCAAGAAGCCCAAAAGGAACTAAAGGGGAGAAATGTCCCGACCATCATGCTGTACGGACGCGTGCTGGAGCTGGTCGATATCAGCGAGGCCGAATTTCAGGAAATCCTTTCGCGATTTGCCGGCCTGACAAAATTGTCCGGCGAATAGTAAATGGAAGCTGTGACTACTCACTCCCGGGGAACCAGCCGACTTACTAGAGGGAGTCACCTGGTAGACATCATGGATTGACCTGCCCAGCCTCGACATCGTGGGTTATGTTTGGAGGCTGGAAATAACCCTAAACACAGAGCCACATCGAGGGGGCAGGTCATGCAAGAGTTTAACAATATCTACGTCG